>Ga0247843_1000298_pt1 | contig 118578 bp, 125 predicted proteins | sample LaCruzMarch2017__FD_192420 | JGI IMG/M metagenome (GOLD analysis project Ga0247843, IMG submission 192420) | Freshwater microbial communities from meromictic Lake La Cruz, Castile-La Mancha, Spain - LaCruzMarch2017_8m | ecosystem: Environmental > Aquatic > Freshwater > Lake | place: Spain...
TGTGGGAGCACCTATAACCCTCCACCTGACTATTTTAATTTTGTAGTTTAGTAGTTGACACACACTCTCGTTTCACCATCTTATGTCAACAGGTTGATGCACTTTACGAGTTTCCCGTTTCTTACCACCACAATATTTTAATTTCAATGAACTTCTTCTTTCTTCACGGGAGTAGGACACTCATCTCTTACTTCCTACCCCCGTTGTTTGTCTTACAAAGATACAAACTTTTTTTTAATCTGCCAAATAAACTTCAACATTATCATTTTTTAATGTCCATTTTCTGAATTTATTAGACATACCGTTGGTGTAATGTGAGTCCAAAGCGTCTTTGATAAAATAAATTACCATTTCTTTTTGAATATTTTCGTCTGTAATTTTGAGTTCTTTCATTCTATCAAGAACACCATCGGGTATTTTAATTGTTATTTCCATATCACAAAGATATGTAATCACTTTTGATTTGCCAAACAATTTGTAAAATATTTTTTATTTTTTTTTAAATATCGGTTAAATAAGATTTGGTAAGTTTAATTACTTAAAGTGTTTTCCGTGTTTACCCCACACCCCAATACATAGGATTAAAAGAATAAACAATATGATCATAATTAACATAACACAAAGATAAGTAAAAGAATTAAATAAAAAAAGGGAATTATATAATTCCCCTTAAATCGTAGACCTTATCCAACATTAAATTTGGTAAGTCTTATGATTTTCATATTACTTTAATTAAAAATCTTCTTCGTCGTAGTAATCTTCTTTTCTATCTCGTAAACTTGAAAAATCGTCTCTATCCATACCTAATTCATTCCTGTAGTTTCTTTCCTTCTCTAATTCATGATCCGATTTTTCCATTTTTGTTCCATTAGGTATTGAGGTGGGGTGTGATTCGTAACCCATTCTTTCACCAATTTTATTTACAACAAAACCAACACCATATTTATGTGTTCCAACAATTTCACCGGTTTCATAATCAATCACATATCTTTCAGGTGCCTCATTTTCTTTAATCACTCATCTAACAATCCTTGTTAGATTATTTTCATATATAAATCCCTTATTACCAAATTTGGTTTTTACAAAATTTGCAATTACATCTTTAAGATTTTGAGTGGTCATATGTATACCGTTACCTTCATATGTACGTGACATGCTACGTACTTCAAACGGCATTTGTTTAGACATTCCAAAATTTCCTTTATCGACAAATTGTCCAGAATCAACTATTTCAAAAAATATTTCATCAAATTCTGGTTTAGGTATTGTTTCTTGGTTACGTTTGTATCTGCGGTCAGGCATGGTTGCTATCACTGTTAACTTTAACGGAGAGTAACCTGCAGGATTTTTTTTTTGGTCGCGGCACGTATTTTACATATATGGCTTTCGGTTCAGACTCGGCGCCACTCAATGTTCCGGATATATGTTTAAATCCTAAATCTTTTACTAATGAATTGTATAAACGATATATCGGACTATTTGTTGGTTTATCGGAATCCGCATTCATTGGTGATTCACTCAAATTTTTATTTAATTCGGACCCATACCAAGTATCGTTGTAATTGCTAATAACTCGTTTAACAATCCTTGTTAAATCTGATTCTGTTAGTCTTATTACTTTTTTCATTATCTTCTTGGTCCTAATCTACCTTCAAGTCCTTTTAATTTATCTCTTTTGCTAGTGTAAACACCAAAACCTGACTCGTCTTCATCGTGAGCACCATACCCTTTTTTAAGTTTACCCATAATCATATTTGCAACTCCTTCAGGATTTTCAAGAATATAATTTGCTAGTGTAAGCATTTCGTCATTACCTTTTTCTGAAAATTCAAAACTCGACATAATGTCATCAAGGATTCTACCGATCTCTCTTGCTTCGTTTTTATTTTCTTTAACTACACGGTTAACAATACGTGATAAGTCTCTTTCTGTTAATCTATTTCTCATTTTTATAATTTTTTATTTATTTTTTATTATACATATTCTTCATCGTCAAAGTCTTCGTACTCATCAAATGGGTCCTCACGCCTTTTTGTTATTATTGTTCCTTCACGATCTATTTCACCACCAGATACGAATGCGTCTTTTGGTAATTTTCTATAATTTTCAGGTTTATAATCTTCAGGGTATCTTTTTTTCTGTATAAAATCATCCCAACCTTCACCTAACTCTTCATCTCTTCCTTTTGTTTTTGCAAATGCTCTCTTTAAATCGTTTACTGAATGTCCACCAATTGAATCGTATGGTTCATCTTCATCAGCAAAACCTTCTTTCTCTAATAAATGTTCAATATCATATGCCAATTCATCATACATATGTTCATGTAATACATCAAGAATATCAAATTCATCCATTTCGTTAATATCATCAATTGACATACCAAGTTCATTTTCTAAAATGTCTCTAGCCTCTTCAATTAAATCTTGTAGTTTTTCTTCACCTATATTGGTTTGTCCCCACTCTTCATCACCATAGTATGGGTCATACATGCTTCGGTCTTTGTAATCGTCTTCTTTTTCAGATTCCTTTATAACTCGTCTAACTATTCTTGTTAAATCTCTTTCTGTTAATCTTATAATTCTTCCCATAATTATTTTATTTTACTAATAAATACTTCATTGTTTTAAAAATCAATACGTCTACTGAAACTTTCTAATTTAGTTACATCAATTATCTCAGCAAAATCATCAACCATACCAACAACATCCTTTCTTTGTTCAATTGTTATGAAATCATCGTCTACAAAATAATTTACATATATTTCAAAATTAAATGGTACCAGTTCTTCGTTTTGTTCTAACTCGTTGATCTCTTCAACTGAAAGGAACTTTCCTTCATACTCTGAAAACTCGTCTCCTATCATCACATTAAAACTTCTTCTTATATTATATCTTTCCTCTCCTGACTCAACTGATCCGCCTCCATCACAGTAACCGCATTCATATTCACCATACCCTTCACAATAATCACAAGATTCATATCCGTTACCGTCACATCTACTACATTCTTCATCACCTCTACCTCCACAATTACTACATTCAACTTCTATCTCATCTCCTTCATCGTCTTCTTCCATTTCAGTACCTTCACCATCACACGTTACACACTCTACACGTTGGTGCCCGTCACAACCACCACAATCCTCTCTTCCTGTTCCATCACAACGTTCACACGTAGTGTTAGCGTCTCCACCACATCCCTCACAGTCATACTCAATTGGTTGTTTATCTTCATATAAATCAATTACTGTCACATAAAGGTTTAATAAAAAGGATTCTAAATCGTTTTGATTAACTGATGATCGGTTTAAAATAAAATAGGTAGTAATTAAAACTTTAATTTTTTCTGGGGTGTCCCTTACTTTTGATAATAATAACTGAGCTAAATGATCTTCTTTGAAGATTTTTTTTAAAGTATCTATATTAGTAAATCTAGTACCTTTTTCGTTTATTACTAAATTTGCTAAATTATTGGCGATTGAATATATTTTTTTAAACTCAGGTGTCATATTTATAAATACTATTATATAATAAAAAAACGTGTACTATTCATACACGTTTCACTAACTCTGTTGGATCTAACCTTCTTAAAGGTATTTCATACTTTGAATTGAACCAATCAAGAAGTAATCCTTCCGTTTGATCATCAAAATATCCTTCAATATCGTTATATAGTTCGATTGGGCAATTCAAATCTCTACCGTGCCCAATATTATTAAAATAAAAAAATACAAAATACCTTACACTACTTTTATCTGTTAAATAAAATGTTACGGTGTCCCCATCAAAATGATGTCTTAAATTTAAATCATTTAGTTGAGGATAAAACTTATCAATATAATCTGAAAAGGATTTTTCTAAACTCATAGTTCTTGAATTTGAATCATTATCCAATCTACTTCTCCTTCAGTTTGGTTTCCAATAATATCTTCCGCAATTGGTGTATTATATGTTATATCCCAATCATGTTCGTCACCATAAAGTATTGCAACTTCCCATTCACTTTCATCTGATGTATATGAACCATATCTAAAACCTTTTTTAGATGTGGGACTTGGTAACTTAAACCTAACAACAGATATACCATACCCATTAGGGAAAAATAATAGTCCGTGTAACCCCTCATAGTTTGGGTGGGGTTTAAATACTATGTCTTTAAATGATTTCATATCACCAATTAATTATAAGAACGTTTTTTTGTGTTTTGTTTTTCTATTATAAAGATTCTTTGGCGTTTCAACTCTAGATACAAATCTCCCATCAAAGAATCCATCCTCAACTTGATCCTTTCTTACTTGTGTTCTTTTCATCTTATGTTGATCATATGTCTTCATCTCATTTGTTTTTTACAAAGGTATAAAATATTATTTACCACTTTCTTTTTTTCTCAAGTTTTTTGGTTTTTTGTTCTTCCATCATTGTGTGGTATTCATCTTTAGTTAACCTTTTAAACGAATCTTCATCAATATTAAAATTACTAAACCTTTTTTTAACACTTGCCTTTGCATGGATGAGGTTTTTACTCCACACAATATTAGAACCTATAACCTTATTGTTTTCAACCATATCAAAAACATATAGGAACTCACCTTCTTTATTTGTCATCAACTTTTCCATCTTCACTTTTTTTTATTTGTACCCCCGGAGAGACTCGAACTCTCACACCGCTTGGCATCAGATCCTAAATCTGACGTGTCTACCATTCCACCACGGAGGCATTTATATTACCAATTTTTAATTCTTTCTTTCAGCTCATCAAGTGTTATTGAACAACTATAATTCTTTTTATTGTTTTCACTATGTAATAATAATTTACAATTTGCAGGATGTTTAATGATTTCAGGGTCAACTCCATTTATAAAACCCTCCCTTACACTATACATATGATCCTTACTAACTCCACCTAAATTATTACCTTTATTTTTAGGACTATACCATCCATATTCATTTACAATAGTTAAATCAAATTTTTCAACATACTGTTTTATATTAAAATCAAAAACACACAAAGGTTTATAAAATTTATAAAATTTAGTTTTACAATTATCACAAATTAATTTGTGTTTTTCAATAACCTTACTTTCCTTACAAAATCGACAAATCTTAGATTCAGTAATCTTTTCTTTTTTAGGTTTAATTAATTTTTCTCTAACTTTTTGTTTTTGTTCTTCACTAACAACTCTACCTTTATTATTAAACATTGCAGCACAAGAACTATTACAAAATTTCCTATTATGGGATATTAACCCATCAAACTCATCACTACAATTAAGACAAGTTATTTTTTTATGGTAAACAGTTTTAATCCCTAACCTATTGGATCTATTCATAATTGATCGATATGTTACACCCATAAGGTTAGCAATAGTTTGGTATCTAACCCCTTCGTCAACTAATTTTTCCAATTCCTCGTCCTTTTCTTTCGTCCATTTCATATAAATAAATATTACAAAAAAGAGTTTATAACGAATTTTGAACCTATTTTTTTGAGTAAGTGGTCAGATTTGAACTGACGTGATACTTTCGTATACCGGTTTTGCAGACCGGCGGTTTCAACCACTCACCCACACTTACATATTTTAACGGCAGTGGTGATCTGCCGCTCTTGTTGCAATTTGATTGTCAGGTTTAATATTTGCTTTGTAACCTAACGACGTTGCCCACCCAACAACGGGAGGAACTAGTTTTGAACTGTAATGTTTTTCTTCGCAGTTATAATCCAAATCTATTTCAACCTTAACTTTTACTTTTTGAGTTAACCATTCGGCAACCTCAATTGAATAATCAGCTTCATTCCATAATCGTGTCCACTTATCTTTAATCTTCTTAACCTTTTGTTTATGAAGGATGTAGTGGACACCACGATTTCCATACCTGTAAGCAATTACCGTAACGTATACGGTACTTCTTCTGTGGTTTTGTGAATCTGTACCGATGTGTATCTCAACCCAAGGACATTCCTTTAAAACGTCTAAGGTGTGATTTACCACATCAGGAACCGTATCACCATTAACCGTTCTAAATACTCTGTTCATTGTTTCTATTTTTTTGTGGACAGAGAGGGTTTCGAACCCCCGACTCCAAGAGCTTCAATCCTGAGCTCTACCAACTGAGCTACCTATCCTTATTTAACTTCAAACGCATGTAGTAATATACGTTTTTTCTTGGTTGAGTCCTCGTGGTTACCGATTACCACACCATCTTTGATTGTGAAGGCGTGACGACTAACTAACATAAAGAATGTCCCAACAGGGTTTTGTTTTGCAAATGTACCAACAGTCATTTTACGTTTAACTCTTTCACCATTTACTTTAACCTCGTACTCCAAAGTTCGTCTGTTGTTATTATTTACTTTACCAACACACTTAACTTTTTTGTAGTTTACTTGACTTCTATTTTCTGCAAGTTTAGTCATTTTATCTACAGTACCATAAGTACCGTTACGATCTCTACGATAAAAATTTTCTCTAACGTATTTGTGAGCGTAATCGTAAGATACATCAAAACAAGATGCAAATGCTCTTACAACACAATCGTTGGTTTCATTTTTTGCGATTGCAGATTCTTCATAACCTTTAATGGCTTTTCCTGTAGTACAATATGGTAGTGCGTCTTTCATACTGTAAAGATACGAAATCTTTTTTAATTGGCAAAATTTAATTTTAGCACATGGTGTTAGAATCGAACTAACCCGTCGAGGTTTTGGAAACCTGACCGACACCTTGTCTGTACCATGTAAATTGCCCGACCTATCTCGGGACCGACATCGGATCCGTACCCCCACAGAGATTCAAACTCCGATCTTTCCCTTAGAAGGGGAACGTCCTGTTCAGTTGGACGATGGGGGCAAATAAAAGATGATAAATGACTTTATCAGGAATCTGGGGTTCGTATCACTACGATGCTTCACACACCATTAGAGAGTCGGGTTATTACATCAATACAATTAAGATTGAATACCTATCCTTAGTGTGTACCCTTACGACACGTCTCTCCACGTCTGTCATTCTACGTTTTGTATCATCTTTTGTACCCTCAAAGAGATTCAAACTCCTATCTCCCGATCCGTAGTCGGGTGTTCTCTTCAGTTGAACTATGTGGGTAATTAAAGAATTTTGGTCAACCACTCGCATCCCACCAATCTCTTGTATCAAACTTTTTGTAGTCCAAACGATTATATCTCCTACGACTCATTCTCAACTCACTTGCCTAAGCCTTGTCCGTTGTAAATTCTTTTGTGTGTATGACAGGTTACGATCCTGCGACCTCTTGAACCACAATCAAGCACTCTGCCAACTGAGCTACATACACCATGTTGTCCCGTATGTTGGACTTGAACCAACCTCAAGTCGGATATGAGCCAACTTTGATCCCTGATCATACGGGTTATTGCGGAAGATATTGGAATCGAACCAAATACCCGAAGGTACATCTCGCTTAGCAGGCGGACCCCATCCCCATCAGGGTTTATCTTCCAAAGAGCGTAGTGGGACTGCAGTTCCCCAAGGCTCCTACGCAAGTTACTCCTCTTTGTCGGCACAGTAGGAATTGAACCTACATGAAACCAATTAACCTTTCAACCGCGTATCAGGCGGAGGGTATATGTGCCGTGGTGCGTATTTAGGAGTATTTCTTAACCACCCCCTCAGCTCGCCAGCGTCTCGGTGGTCGATACTTTAGTCGTGATGAACCCATCTGTCACTTCTTACTAGATTCTTGTGGTCTACTTACTCGAGACGTTACCACTGGGGAACCCAACATTGTATCTTTGGCGGGTCAGGTAGGGCTCGAACCTACTATCCCTCGCTTAACAGGAGAAAGCTTATAACCACTTAAGCTTCTGGTCCAATACTTGAACGTGTTACCTAATTACACTAAGGGAGGACTCGAACCGACATTTTTCACTCGTGGGAGAGAAGGGACTCGAACCCCCAAGGCTTTCGCGACAGATTTACAGTCTGCTGAGCCAACCAATTGCTCAACTCTCCCAAAAATCTAATTCTATGATTCCGTCGTCACATAAGGACTATGAATTAGTAACGGTCTCCTCGTACACCCTACAGGATTCGAACCTGTGACCTGTTGTATGTAAGACAACCGCTACTACCAACTGAGCTAAGAGTGCTTATTTTAGTTTTTCTTTACGAATATAACCATTTTTTGGTATAAATCGCTCAGTTTTACTAAATTTTTAATCCTTCAAATTTTGGTATTCTTTTTTTAACTTGTGACATCTATTATAATTTCCCCCTTTAGCCGCTAAACCAACTTCTATTAATGCTTGTCTCATATTCCAATTATGTATTAATAAGACATTTAAAAGTTTTTCATCTGAAATTTTATTTCTAAGTTGTTTTGTTTTATTTCTACCCCTCCATGTGTCAGTCAATGCGTGACAATTTGGGCAAAGTAACTCTAAATTTTCTCTTTGGTTATTAAAGTGATTTCCGTCCTTATGTTCTAACTCTAATGGAATTTCAACCCCCATCCAAGTTTTTAATTCACATTTATTACATGAACCATCTTGTTCATAGTAAATCCTTTTTTTTAGTGATTCGAATTTTAAATCTTCATATTTTGAATTGATAATTTTTATCTTATCGTTTTCTTTTCTTTTTTCCGCGATTTGGTTCCAAAAACCATCAGGTCTTTTTCTATTTGCTTCTTTAACTTTTTCAGAATTTTTGTTTGATTTAGATTTTTTTTCCTTATCTTTTTCTGACCACACCCTACTATTACGGCACATTAAAGAACAATAACTAATCAAACCTTTTTTTGGTTCAAACTCTTTTTGACATTTAATACAATTTTTCATAATTCCCATTTATTAATAAATATCAAGTCGAACCTAAAAAACACATAAAACTTAAAAAATACTTAAAATTTGTTCCCCCGGACGGTAACGCTCCGACTTCTTTCCGTTAAAAGCGGAAAGCTTCACTTTAAAGCTTCGAGGGATTCTATTTACGACTCTTGTCATACTTGTCACTTTCCATGATACTTGTTTTTTATTTGTTTATTTATTTATAGTAGGGTAGACCGGACTCGAACCGACATCGTCCACGTCCCAAACGTGGTGACTTACCAATTAGTCAACTACCCTAGTTAAAAAATCAATACCCTGACTCCTTTCGAACTTTGAGGATTCGTATCATTCATTCTGTATTGATTCGAGGAGAGAGCGGGATTCGAACCCGCGGAACCGTGAAGTTCTCCGGTTTTCAAGACCGGTGCAATAAACCAACTCTACCATCTCTCCTTATTGTTGTTCCCCAAGGACTCGAACCCCAATTCCACGGACCAAAACCGCGTGTCCTTCCATTAGACGAGGGAACAAAATAAAGCCAATATTTCAAAGAACTTTTTCTTTTGAGGTTCCTGTCAGGTTCGAACTGACGACTCCGGGTTACAAAGCCGGGGTATTACCAAACTATACTAAGGAACCGAATTTTTGGGTATAAAAAAACCCGAACTGTTTTGAGTTCGGGTCTTATATTTCTTTTATATTTTTAGTTAATCTTTATCAACTCATAAATGAAAATGCCCTAATATGCGACTTAAGCGTACGATACACGTTAAACGACCACTGAATGCTCGGGTTACAAATGTTCATATGTCTATTAGTTGTTTTCATCTTGTTATAAATATATCGTTGTTTCTAAAAGTTTTAATTCTTGTACGAATTTAGTTGTTTTTTTCTATTTGACAAGTGTTTTTGTCATTTATTTTTAAATATTCTTCTTCTTGTTCTTCCTCCAACCTACGTAAAAACACGTAGTAATCTTCAGAGTTTATGAACTCATTGTGTATTAATTCTAAAATTTCTTCCATAAAATTGTGTTAGTGATCCCGAATGGATTCGAACCATTGACCTACTCATTAGAAGTGAGTTGCTCTATCCAACTGAGCTACGGAACCATATTATTAGAGTTTCTTAACCTCGTAAACGTGTCCCGAATCTGAATTGGTTTGGAAAATCTCTTTCATTTCTTCAGCCTCTTTTTCAGTTTCAAACTCCCAAACCTCAGTATCACTATTTAAAAGTATTACAGGAACTTTCCTACTCATAGGGCTTGAATTCATTTTAACGTGTTTAACTATTACGTACATATCTTTATTTTTTTATAAATATAAGAAATAAAAAACCCCCAGTCAATAAAGAAAGGGGGGGATTATTAAACATAATTAGTATTATCTACCAATAACTATCTGATCAAAATTAATGTCGTTTGCTCCTTTCATTTTACCTTCAACCTCATCGTACATATATGATTTTACAACTGCAGTTACAGATTGTTCCGCTTGTGCAATTTTGGTTTCCATCCAATCCTCAAGTTCATCACCTTCTTCCATTAACTCCCACATTTTATAACATAGTGTTGCCATTGTAAAAAGTTGTTGTTTCGCCATATAAGAACCGTCCTGATTATTTTCCTTAAGGATCTTAACCATTCGTTCCAATTGTTTTTCTGTTATAATAATTTTGCTCATTAGTAAGTTATATTAGTACATTTTTTAGCCTCACATGCTTTTATTGCTTTAGAATTACAATATTTCATATCTTTATTTGGTCCAGGCATACAATTTAAAGATTTAGGACATTCAATTATGCGTTTATATCCTTGTGTTGTGTCGTTTGTTCTTATATGCCATGTACATCCCTCAACAAACCCATCTTTATCTAAATTAATATTGTCTTTCAGATCTGTATCATCTTTTTGTCCAACCCCAATACACTTATTAAATTTATTATAATCAGGAACAGGAACCATTATAATGTGATCGTAAACACATTTTTTTAATGTATCACAATTAACATCATCTAACATTTTTTTAGGGTCATCAAACTTTAAATCATTGTCTTGTTTTTGATTATTATCATCATCACATTTACAATCAGGTAAATCAATACATCCTTCTTCTTGTAATGACATTAAAGTGTTGTAACCAACTTTACCGTCAACAGTCAATTTGTTATCTTTTTGAAACTCTTTTACTGCATCTCTTGTATGTTGTCTAAATTTTCCATCACAACTATTTTTATCTTTTGCACAACCGGTGTTCATTCCACCACCTTCGTACTTTGCATTGTAACCACATTTAGCAAGTGCGTGTTGTATTTCTTTAACCGCATCGCCATTTGATCCGTATGCTGCCATTTTTCTTTTACAAATAATTTCACATAAATCATCACCTTCTTGAATTATTCCTCCTTCGTAAATTTCATTAAGATGTTGTGTTCTTGTTGCATAAGTATGCATTCCAATAATACGTTTTCTTTCTTGTTCGGTAATCAAAAAACTTTTATTCATCTAATATAGTATTAAGCGGATTTAACGGTTTCTAAAAACCCCTGATTTATTCCTTTCAGTTGGGATATCGCTTCAGAGTATGCTTTCATACCTTCATTTAATTTTTCCATTCTATTTTCAATATCTTCTCCTCGTCTTGTTGTTCCTAATTTTTCAACTCTTTTTTCAACTTTTTCTTTGTTTGCTTCATCATATAAAAGCGACAAATCGTTTTCCATTTCAGTTAATTCATTTTGCATTGAGTTTGCTCTGTTTCTAACTCTACTATATGCCGCCTCAAGTGCAGGATTTAATTGGGATCCTCCAGCAAATGTTGATCCAAGATTTTGTCCAAACGTTTTAAATCGACTAAAGAACCCTGCAGCGTTTGCCTTTAATCTATCCCACCATCCTTCATTTAATGGTTCAATTCTTTGTTTACTTTCTTGAATAAATCTTTTTTCTGCAATTTTATTCAATTCTTGCATTTGTCTAATTTTTGTGTAACTTTTCATTTTTACTTTTTTAATATAAATAGTTTATTGTTTTATAAATTTACCATGATTTACATGCCCAATATCTTGGTTTCCATCTTGGTCCAGGAGTATCGCAGTTCATTCTTGCCCTAAACGATTTTCTACGTTCAGGATTATTCTTTTTTATAACCATTCGTTTACCATGTGCTGATTTACCACCAAACCCAAAGTTTACTTTAACAACCTTTCCTTTGTCGTTTTTAACGTACACCTTGAACTTTTTAATGTCTCCTTGCATAATCTTACCAAGTTGAATATTTCTTCCCTGATACTCAGCCTCGTTTAAAAAATTAACTTCTTCAACCGATCCAAATATGTCCTCATAGATTAAAGAATCATTAATAAATTCTTCGTTTAATACTTTTTTTATGATTTGGTTAATGTTCATATTTTATAAATATGGTTTAATAAATTTATCGAATCTAGTATCAGGAGCGTCAGGGTTACCGGCTTTCAATGCTAACTTGAAGAATTCGTCATTTGGGTCAATTTGTTTACTTGGGAAGATACCTTTTGGATCATACTCTTTATTTACTTGTTGTTGTAAAACTTTTGTAATTTTATTATTTGTGTCCCAATATATTTTCCACCTAACAACAGGTCTAACGTATGGTTGACCATTTACGTTCATTTGATATTTAATCTCGTAACTAGACATGTGTGAGTCTGCCGATTTTTTATCTTTGTCTACCTGAAGTTGTACCTGACCACACGAATCAAAGGTGTTTGCTTGTGCTCCAGCATTTAATGAGTTTTTACCGTTACAGAAATAAGCGCCGGTTAATACAAACCCATCTCTACCTAATTTTTTGAACTCATCAATATTATTTGGTATTTTACCTCCAATTGGGTCTTTTGGTGTATTATCTGTTGAGCTACTTGATGCCGTTGCACATACATCCATTTCTACTATTACGACTTGTCCCGGATTTTTGTATTTTGACGTGTCTCTTGTCGAGTCGATGTTACCTCCTGTATCAACAGTATAACCAACAACTTGTGCAGTCACATTTGGTCCAAAATTTAATTTTATTGCCGGTAACTGTTTTTGTAGTTCAGCATATAAACCATTGGCTCTTTGAACCGCAAGTTCCTTGTTTTTAAGTCCGTCTGATGCACTATAAGAAACATTATCAGGATATGGTTGAACATTATAATTATTGTCCATTTCAGGTTTTATAACCTTAGAATACTTGTTACTTGCCCCACCTATAAGTTTAATTCCAGCAATGTACGCCTTACCCGCAGCATAGTCTTTACTAACTGCCGGATTATTTTGTAATTCAGCTTTAACTTTATTAATAAAATTTGTAATGTTTGCAGGATTTGACGTTACTTTGGCAGCAAAACTACCTATCACAGTTATCTTCGTACAATTAGCACCAAGAGCTGAAGGTGATACACCATCAATAATTGTTTGTCCTCCTGCGGTTACTCCACTATCCATACCACCACTTGTCGATTGTTGTGTTCCTAAATTTTGTTGTGTGGTACCACCACCTGTACCTGTTGAACAACCTGCAGGTTCTCCAAAGACTCTTGTACAAATAGCCTCAATTCCTTTTGGGTTAGTTTGTTCTCTCCAATTAGGCGTTAATCCTTCTGATTTAGATGCGTAATAATATTTATTACCTTCTTTTTTATATTGATAAGGGTCACCCTTTCCTCCTTGCTTAACTTCTTGTTCTGAAAGAACTTGTTTTATTGCTTGTTTATGTAAACCTAAAATTCTATTTTTTTCACTTTCAGTGATTATAAACTTATTTCTCATGATGTTTTTTTAATAAATATCACATAAATAAAAAAAGGTGAGATTTCTCTCACCTTTCAGGGCCGAAACGGATTATGTTTCGAACTACCACCACTTTGTTTTAAAGAGAAACAAAGAAACTACCCCTCTAACTTGGATTTTGCAACCACCATTTCAGCCATGGACACCTCCTTTGCTAGACCGATTACCATACACTCCTTTAACATTTGTGCCGGTACGTGAATCAAAAAGTCTTTCCCGTTAAACGTTGAAAGGTTATCACCTAACTCTATGGATGCGTGTATCATTTTTAAAAACAATTTGAACTGTACGTCATCCATAAATGTCTCATTCAAAACTTCCCCGTATTTAGGGTGAACAATCGTTACGTGTTTTAGTGTTGCCATATCTTTGATTTATGTAAATGTAATACCTTTTTTTTAAATTATCAAATTTCTTTGTACTCAATTTTTGAAATAACTATATTCATTTCACGGTTATCAATTCCAAAATATTTTAGTTCTTGTGTTACTGCACCTAAAATAGCGTTTCTGTAGTATTTGTTGTGTGTTTTAGCGTTTCGTTGACAATAACGGTTACTTCCATAATAAAAGTATTCTCCCTGAGATCTCATATCAACAATGACATCAATTTCGTATACGTATTTTTCTTTATTTTCTAACCATTGTGTATGTCTGTGTGAATACTTTCTAACTGATTTAATTTTAATCACTGAGTTATTTAGATCACTATCCAAATAATACCCATCATTTTGTAATGGTCTAATTAACATATTTTTAGTTAGTTTTTTAACAGACTTAATGTGTGTGTCTGAGATTGCCTTTCCTATTTTGTCCCCGTTTTCCATACATCAAAGATAGAAAAAAAAATTTAATGCACAAAAAAATGGATACAAATATTATCTGTATCCATCAATTTTTTTCCTTATAAGATTTTAAACCTAAAAATAAAAACCTGAGATTACAGTTTTTGTTGAGAATCTTTAGAGTCATTATTGTTTCTACTCTTATCCACCATCTTTTGAATGGTATTTCTCAGTGACGATTATTTAGGTGAATCACTCCTTGAGGTACTAGCTACTCTCTCATTACTCAACTCTCTTCGAGACTGCCGTCCCAACTCTTCCTTGCGGGAATAGAGGTTTTTGGTAAGAATATCGTTAAACTTGCGGTTTAAACGATGCAATGAACGGCTCATTACTATGTAGTCACCTTTCACTATTACCTGACGAACACTTTTGCTTTTTAGTTTTAGTTTTACCTTTTCCATAAAAGTTTTTGTGTTGTGGATTGACCAAAGCAGTGGTCCGTCTTTCAGATTCGTTGTCTTTTGAACAACGAAATACCAAACTGCTTCGTGAAATGTCCCCATCTCAATATTTCAAGACTACTTCGAGATTTAACCTTTGGTAAGGTTCAATCAAGGTTAGTAACAACACCACTTGTACACCAACATACCTTTCGGTTTTAAGTATCCTATCATAATGGAACACGCAATAATAAAATTGGATAACCTTATTTTTTGCAATATCCCTACGAGTTATTCCTATTGATGTTCCCATCTCAAACTGACAACCCACATTGCCAATTCATCTAACCACTTTCCCTACAGCGTTGCCCTCGGTACTAAAGATTAAACGGTATCCCGCTTGTGTACTCAATCTCAACAAGTCCGAAGACTCACCAAGACGCAAACCCATTACACGTTAGGTTCACTTTATCCTACTTTCGTAGTTTATTTTAATGGACCATACACGGCCCAATGACTTAATTTAGTTTCACTCTTAAAGTAAGGGAGGTGTTAAGTCTCTCTTTTAAATGTGACGACTGTTTCGGTCGGATTTAGATTTTCAAAGAACGTTTCAGGACTTTTCCTGATTTGTTTTACAAAGTTAAGTCTTTTTTTTTATTTAGACAAGTACTTTATGAACTTTTTTTTAAACTTTTTCTACGTACACCTCGTGTGTTCCGTATTTGTTAGCTTGATCAGTAGCAAACTCACCGTTAGGTGTGTAAAACTTCTCCCCTTTTGCTCCGTAGTAGTAGTACATTACGTTCTCAACCACTTCAGTGTTTTCACCCATTTTTTTTGAGTTTAAAGGTTAATATTTCAATTTATTGTTAGGACGTTTCCTAATTGTTTTACAAATCTAATTATATTAAATTGTTTTGTCAAATATTTAAATGAAAAAAATTGATTTTTTACGGAAGTAAATATAAATATAACTATGTACACCAAAAGTTACTTTAAAATACAAATTTTTTATTCTTTTTAATTGTATTTATACTATATGAATATTTTTATACACGATAATCAATTTAGATGTAAGGTTTGCGTAACCCCTCAATCTGTTCAAGAAGGAATGAAACACAAAACATTCAACATGAATTTTAATGGTATGTTTTTTATTATGCCAAGTAATGGAAAACAAAGTTTTTGGATGTATGAGTGTATTGAAATGTTAGATATAATATTCATAGATAATGATACTATAACAGAAGTACACCATAACTGTTTACCTTGTGATGATGAATATGCTTGTGAACAATATGGGGGGGTTGGTGATAAGGTACTAGAAGTTGCTGGTGGTACTTGTCAAAAATTAGATATTAAAAAAGGTGACAAAATAAAAATGTCAATGTATTAATCGTTTTCATACTTCCAAACCATATTTGTTGTGTAAGGTTTAAGAGTGAACCCATTATCTTTAATTAAGTTAATGTATTCAGTATCATTATTTGGTGTATCCACTTCCTCAACAATAATATATTTTTGTTTTAAATATCTTTGTTCTAAAATTATGTTTACATTTTTAATAGTGCTTTTTTTCATATATAATAAATACCATTAAAAACAAAAAATCCAAAATTACTCTTGGATTTCCTCTGATACTGCCTGTAAGTTTTTAAAATACTCAACTCTTGTTTTTGCTACCTCAACATAGTTTGGTGATAGTTCAATACCCAACCAACGTCTTCCTAATATTTCCGCAGCAACTAAACTAGTTCCTGAACCAGCAAATGGATCTAAAATTATATCGTTTTTGTAGGACAATATTTTAATCGCCTTAGTTGGGATGTCCATTGAGAACGTTGCCTTGGTGAGTGATTTAGTATCTGCAAAGTAATTCCACTGACCAAAAACAAGTTCCATAAATTCCTTCTTATCTTGTTCTTCATATACCACTTTCTTTTTTATGGTTCCATCCTCCTGTTCAATTTCAGTTGGTGTCCCTTTCCATTGTGGTTCTCCTTTAACTTTTTTGATGTGTAATTTTTTATATGCCAAAATAACACATTCTTTTGGGTTATAAATATACGGGCTTGACGGGCTCATCCAAGATCCCCAAGCGGTTGTCTTACTACGATGAGGTGATTGTTCTTCTAAATCTACAATCCCAAAGAACCCAAACCCAATTTCTTTCATTATTTGATACATCTCAGAAACAAAGAAAATTCTTCCTCCCTTCTTTTGTCTGTTGATTTCATATGGTATGTTTAACGCGATACGTCCGTCATCTTTCAAAACATTATACGCTTCTGTTAACCAATTTTTAGCAAACACCAAATACTCATCAAATGGTGCATCATCTTCGTGAACATCATAAGCAATACCAACACCATATGGTGGTGATGTAACAATCAAGTCAACACAACCTTCAGGTAATGTTTTCATCACCTCAATACAGTCCCCATTTATTATTTTTCCTGTTTCTATCATTTTTTCTCTAATGTTTCTATATGGTGTTGTAGATACCATAATGCTTTTTTTAAGTCCTCTAACTCTTTTTCTTTATTTTTTTTACCGGCTCTTGATATGTACTTAACAGTATTACCAAGTGAGAACCCTAAGTCCCAATTATCTATCACCTTGATTGCTTCGTATGGGTTTGATTCTCCCCCATAATGTTCTGGGTGGTTTACTTGTTCATTTGTTTTCATTTATATAATTTAGTATTTCTTCCTCCGTTTTACCTTGATTAAACATTCTATAAACTTCTCTTGAGAACTCGTCGGTTGTAAATACCGCATCAGCATCAAGATATTTCATTATCCAATCAATGTTTTGAATAATATGTTTTTTACTTAGAAACCTCTTGAGAATCCCATTTTTTTGATTTTTAATTTCCAACATCATTTTTCTGATTTGTTTACCTAAATCCATATCATTTGGATTTTCTTTTACTAATTGTTCTAAAACTGTTAATTTAATATCTTCCATAATTTTTTATTAAAAAAGTAATAAATTAAATCTTACCTGTCAAATTCTTATGTCTAATAATTTTTGACTGAATCATATAATTCATAATTTTTCTTTTAACCATTGGTAGTAGGGTTTCTCTTAGTGGATAATTATTATTGTGGTTTACTGTAAACACAATTAATTTTCCGTGTACGTCTTCATCTTGTAAGTTTTTAATTAGTGGGGTTTTAATAGATTTTAATTTTTCATTAAACTCCCCATTTGGGCATTCACATATCTTTTTAATCTGACATTTTGTTTCTACACTATCCTTTTTAATTTGTTTAATAATAAACTCATATAGATATGTTTTTTCTTTATAGTCTAAAAAGAAAAGTCCTTGTTTTGGTTCTATATTTTTTGGGTTTTGTACTACTTCTATAGAAACAGTGTAATTAACAATATCCCATATTGCTTTTGCGTGATTAAAGTAGTCTCGTAAGTTTTCAGTTGAGTATCTACATACGTGGTAAACCTCAAGAATCTCATCTTTTGTTAGGATGGGACAGTCTACCGCCACTAAATCAGATATTAGTATTTCGTCGTCAGGAGACTTCAATGTTCGATTCGTTGTCAGATATTGTCCCTTTTCAATTAATAAATTGATACTTGCAAGATGTAAGGATATCTCTTGGAATTGCGGGTATAATTTTAAATTGTTTAGATTTTTATCTAATTTTTGTAGATAATCTAAAAGTACGTATTGCTTATGTTCTAAATCAATAGGTTCTTGGAATAACCAATCTGTTTTCATCAATTTTTTTAAAATAAATGTAAGTGAATTTGTAATAAGTGTAAATAAATTAATTATGTCTCATTACGTGATACCACTTACCATTTACCATATATTCATCGTCATTTCCATCGTATCCGTTTAAAATATTACCGTAACCATCATTACTTATAATGTCTTCACAAACACCATCAATATCAACAAATTCTAAAAGATATTTATCATCAAATCCGTTATCCTTTAAATAACCTGGGAAATCATTAGAATAATCATCGACAAGTGATTGTATTCTATCTTCAATTTCATCCTCACTATAATCACCTTCAGGGTTTTCTTTTATTTCTTCAACAATATCTTCAATATTTGATATTTCGTCTTCAATTTCTTCAGTTTCTTCGTCTGTTAATTCTTCGTTTTCTAATCTATAATTTAACCTTTCTAATTTTTGTTCATATATTTCAACATATTTTTCTTGTTGTGATGAAAGTTCTTTTGTTATATCCCAATTTTCAGGATCACTTATTACATAATCTTCGTAATAATCATATAACCAAGACTCAACTTGTTTAGTATCTAAATTATTTTCCCAAACCAAAGGTTGGAACGATTCATAACCCGAATGATCTATTTGTTGTTTTAATGCTTCAGTTGCTGCGGAGTGAATTTTGTCATCAGGTATCACGATCCATTCACTTTCAAACATATCATCTCCTAACCATTCAAACATTGATGTATTTCCATAGGATTTGTACTTAGTTTTCCAAATAAAATATTTATCTTCTTCTACTTCTTCCCCTTCGTCATTTTCATATTTACTTACATTACCATTTTCATTTAAATGCATAAAGAGTGCTTCAGTTTCATTTGATTCTTCATCATTATGATTAACGTCCCATTCACCTTCTTGTCTGTACCCATCAAGAGTGGCTAACTTTTGATTTAAAATTCTCTTTTTTTCTATACTGTGCATTGTACTGTACCAATAACTAAATCTACCCTTAACTTTATTTTTATCAAAATAAGATATATTTGTACTATCAATACTTAAACTACCATCAACATAATCAATACTATCAATATTTGATATGTCTTTATGTCCATTTAAGTCTAAGTCACCAGTAATTCTAATTTTTTTACCGTTATAATCAGGTAGTCTTTTTATTATTGCTCCGTTACCATTAACATATGTTAAAATATCCACATAATATTCAGGTGAAACATCAGCCCATTCCTCATCCTGTTCGTTTAAAACCCTTCTAATTATATTTTTTAAATTCATATATTATAAATACTTTCTATTTACAAATGATTCTTTTACTGTTATCAAATATTTATATAAAACATAAACTAATTAAAAAACATTAAGCCATGGGATGCGGATGTAAAAACAAAAACAACGGTCAACAAGCACAACCAGAAACGACTAACGGAGTTGTAGTTAACACACAACAACAACAAAACAATGAGTCTGTTAAGAGTGCAGTTACAAAAATTGTTGAAAAATATTACAATAAAAAATAATTACTGTTTAAGGTATTGTTTTTTTTATTTAAGATTGTTTAAAATAAACAATTAAATAAAAACTATGATCACAGTAAACGTTTACAACTTCTTAGATGGTGTTAACCTTTGCAATATTTTCGCAAATTTAATAGTCTTAAATATAAAAGAATTAGTTCCTGACGCAAAAACTGAAATTACAGTTATAAACGTCAGGAATTTTTTTATTATAAAAGGACAAACTACTTGTGAAACACTTATTAATATTGCAGAACTATTCCAAAATTACTTAAACCTGTATGATGAAGAATTATCAAAAAAAATAAGAGTATTTGATATGGTATTATACGGTAAACAATTTGACGATTTGCCGTTAAATATTTCACATAAAGAAGTTAAATCTGAATCTGAAAAAATTATTAATCTACAAAAGTTTATTAACGGATTTGCAAAAAATAAAATCTACTTTAACATCAAAGTAGATGAACAATCTAAACTACTATTTTTTGATTGTACCGATAACCAATACAACGAGATAAAGTTAATTCTTGACAAACACTTTGATGGTTACGAATACATTAAACACGACTTTTCAAATGAGATTTATGTTTCAGAAAAATTGTATGGGTTATCGATGCATAATGAAAAACCATATTTATTTTTATTAAAGTTCATAACAGATCATTTATTTAAATTAGGAATAAGTAAAGAAATTGATTTATCAATTAATACTAATTTAAATACGTTGGATTTGAATAACGAGACAATTAATCTTAAAATTAAAAATCTTAATCACATTGTTAATAAAGATTGGTTAGAATCTTTAGTCATGGATGTATTTCCTTTTGACTTACCAACATTAAAAGATAAATTTAAAGATTGTGAGAATTTAATTAATCTTATTGTTGAATGTAATTTAGAAGATTATTCATTATCCGATTTATCGGTAAGACATGAAATGATTTTAATCTAAAAGATATTCTTTAACCATTTTAACGCCCTCGTAGATGTCTTGATAGTCTCTATCGGGGGCTAATAATTTAACATTACTTGTTTCATCATTTTCCCCTATGGTTAATAACATAAGTGCAGGAACATACTCGTTATTAGTGATTTTAGTAAATTCATCATACTCCTCCTCAAATTCGTCAATATCTCTTTCAATGAATAGAATATTATTTTTTGTTAATTCTTCTTTAATATGTGTACAATGTGGACATCCATTCATTGTATAGACAACAGTAACTTTCATAATTAATTAATTGTATAAAATTTTTTCAAACCATTTATAAGTAGTGTGAATGTTTGATCTTCAACACCATCATTTAATATATATAGTTTATATACATTTTCATCTTTATTTCTGTCATAATAAACTATTAACTTACCGTATTCTATCACCCCCTCAATATCAATAGTAAAATCAGATAATAATATTTTATTATACCACAATCTTTTATTTTTTACCATTAACGTTTTTAACCCATCATATGTTATATTTCTAAGTCTAGTTATGGAAGGGTAATTTTCATATTTTTTTAAAAATATATTAATAACGTGTTCAGGTATAGTATTTTCTTTTTTTTCTTCCATTTTTAAGGTAAATCTTCAAATAAATAATAATTAGGTTCATTTTCTAGTAAAGAGTTATCATCACTCCACACAGGATACATATTTCTAATTTTATCTTCATCTTTAAACTCTGCAAAAGATTTAATGGTTTTACCGTTTGGAAATCTTTTTGACATTTCGGGTAATTTAATCATACCTTTAGTATAAAGATAGTTTGCAAACCCTTCCAACTCGTGAATCGGTGACAACCATTCTTCTGATAACCCTTTATTATATTTACCTAATTTCTGAACCACTTTAAGTCCGTCAACCCCATATCTGAACTCAATACTCGCTCTCTTATCTCCTGTTACACTACCGTTTCTTAAAGAAACAATAAAACAGTAAGGCACCTCACTATATGTTCTTACACAGTTACTTTGTACCATAGATTCACCTTCATATTGTTCTGTAGTTTTTAATAATACAGGATAATACGTTTCACCATTATGGTTAATTGGTTTTTCAATCAAATACGAATCCTCTCCATAAAATCTTGTAACAACCCCTGAACGATATGATTGAACAAGTGTCGACCACTCTGAGTGTTCTTTTACATAATCATCATAGTTTGTTGCTGTAATTTTAACAAATTCTCCATACTTTTTTAAAGACTCTTTATATTGAAGATGATCATTTAAAGAATTTAATAAGGTTTCTGATGTTGTTGTATTTAATATTTTAGAAATATTTTTAATTTCTTTTTTATTAATATTTAAAATATCCACACCGTTATACCCATAATGTTCAACCCCAAGTTTACTTTCAGTCAAAAATGATTCATTATTAATCGTATTAAATAAGTCTTGGTCAAATAACCTATAAAAAGTGATAATACCATTTAAATCAATATTATTATATCTATTCAATAGTTCTCTGATTTTAGTCCCTTTAAACTCATTTTTATTCATAAACCAAGTAACTAAATTATTTCCATGATCTCTAATTTCTTTTTTAGGGGTGTAAAATGTCTTGAACTTTGAAAAAGCGTCAGGGTATTTAATACCTGAAAATTTAAGGTACAGTTGGTAAAACTTATCGTTGTTGTCTAATTCAGTGTCAAATTTAGTTCCCGTTCTTTCTGCAACTAGATTTAGAAACGTAGTAATTACCTCATCTGTAAGTCTTATATTATCACCTTCTTTAGATGTCATATAAAAATACATCATGTTGTTATATATCGATAAATTACGTAAATCCGTTTTATGTATAGACATTTTAGAACTAATTTTAACTTTCTTTTTAAGTTTAAGTTCACCGGAATAAAAAGTTTTTCTTTTAATATTAAATGTCAGGTAATTAATTTCCTTTCTAGTTCTAAAAAACTTTTTTGATACGTCTCTATAATTATTGTATGAATAAAACTTTAACGCTATTTTATTTTCATTCTCTTCAATCACCAAAGTCTTTCTTTTCATATGTACTTCAGCAAATGGGTTTCCGTAGTTTTCTAAAAAAACAGTTTCATCGTGTGATTTAAGTTTTAATTTAAATACCCCTTGAGGTCTATAACTTACTTCTGTATTTTGAAAATCTAAAATATTAAAAATGTCATGCGTTTCGCTTTTTTTATTTTTAATTTCATTAAAATTTTCAAAAATTTCAGTTGTATATATAACGTCTTGTACTTTAAACAAGTTTGTCATTTCAGACATAAAAATAATATTATAAGGTTACTAATTCAAATAAATAAATCCCATATGATGTTCCATAAATGGGATTAGTCTTTTTTCTACGGTTTCTTTTGTACCACCATTTAAATCCACAATTAAAATTAAGATTTGTTTTCTTGTTGGTTCAAGTGGTGAGTCTTCTTTTTTGGTATTTTCCTCAACAATGGATCTAACACCGTCAAAGAATTTTTCAGGGTTAACGTCTCCTATTAACATTTTTAATTGCTGGGGGTTCTTATCAAAGAACCCCTTAAATTGTGTCATATAAATATCAATGTCAACACTCATTATCAATACATTTAAAGTTTATCAAAAATACGTATTATTCTTGACGTACACAACTCTTTAAGCAAATAAATGGAAATTATCGTCCTGATCTATTTTTTGTTTTAATGAATCAGGGATAACACTACTCGCATTACTATTTTTCAAGTTGATTACAGTCAATCTAGGAAGGTTTGCAAGACAACTTGGTAACATTTGTAGTCCTGGGTTATCAGGTAATGAAAGGAATTGTAATTTGTCAAGATTACAAATCGATTCAGGGAATTTACTAACACACCCAACTAAATGTAATGCTGTTAAATTTTTAAATTTACCAATACTTTCAGGAATGTTTAATGATATATCAGCGCCACCTTTTTTAACAAACTCAAGTCTTTCAATGTTTTCAGGTAAAGTTTCAAAAAACTCCTCAAAACCATATAGTGCAATGAATTTAGATGCCGAATCGCTAGGGTAGTTAACGGATACTTTAGTTCCTCCTTTAGATGCCAATCCTGACATAAACTCAGGTTTAAAGTATTCTTTAAGTCCTGGCTCTTGCTGATTCAAGAACTCTACCAAATCAATATTTCTATCGTCAGGTGTCATAAACTGATTAGATGGGAAGTGGAATTGGATTCTGTATGCTGGAAGTCCAGATTCTTCACCAATATCCATACTACCTGTAAATTTACGTGGTGAATTAGGAATAACAACATATAAAGGTCCGTCTTTGATGTATCTATCAAACCAAGTTAAACCTGGAGAGGATGTACACCATCTTGTTTCACCTCTTTGTGGTTCTTTAAAGTTTCCACCATAGAAACAAGCCGCGTTTTTACCTAATTGTCCTTGATCTGAAATACGAGCAACTGTCCACTCAGATCCACGATAAACGATATCAGCACCAGGGTGTTTGTATGTTGTGGACGCCTCAATCTTCTCGTCTTTAGTTGCTCTAGTTTTTTCTAATGAGAAATCTTTAACTTTATCATAAAGAGTTTCAGGTGTCAACTTATTAATATCTCTATATTCTTGTGGTAACCTTCCTTTAAATTTTTCATACTTGATTAAGTCACCTGTAACCTTATAAAGGTCTTCTAAAAATTGTGCTTGGTATTGTTTAATTAACTGTTTTGCTGCAGGACTATTCGGATCAGAAATCCCACTATCCGACTCAATCTTAGGTGTTGTAAAGTTTTTAAGTAACCATTGAACATATTTTCCAATTTTTACTTTCTCCATATCTTCTGGTTTTGCTGTTTCCGCAGTCATACCTTCAGGTACTCTTGAAGTGGGGTCAGCAGCAATGATTTCAAATAATGTAGGGAACGGCATTAAAGCCTTTCTTGTTTCCTTGTTTGGATTTACATATTTGTCAAATAAGATTTGGAATCTTGAACTTTCAATAATCAAATCTCTTAGGATGTTCGTAAATTTAATCGCCATTTTAAATAGTTTTATTAATAAATATCACAAATATAAGAAAAATATTCTTTAATAGTTCATTATTAATAGTTCTTCCCCCATATTTTGTTTTGTTCCTTTTTTTGCTGCTGCGGCTTTTGCGAATTCTTTTTTAACCCAAGTATATTGTTCTTCAGGGAACCATTCGTGAAGAAGTTCAAAATCATAGTAAGATAAACTAAATTTACCTTTAACTTCTTTTAATGTATTTGCAAGTCTTTCGTGATCTTGTCTATCAAAATCATGATTGGAGTAATAATTTTCTGTTTTCCAATACGGTGGATCTAAATAGATATATGTTGTTGGTGAGTCGTACTTTTTAATTACGTCAGCAAAATCCATATTTTCAACTTCAGTGATTTTTAAAAAGTACTCAACCCAATCAGGTTTCATTAACTTATCTCGGAATGTTAAGTATTTTGATTTGTACTTACCTTTTAAATCAATGAATGAACTTTTTTCAGGTTTAGAACCACTAAACACTTGTGTTAAAACATATACGTATTTGGCGGCAACATCATAATTACCAGGTTCTACGCTGAAACCTTCACTAAAAATTTCAGCCTGAAACCTTATAAACTGTTCTTTGTAGATTGGTGGTGTAGGTTCCTCACCAAATTTCTGACAATCAATATCATTAATCGCCTTCAACAATTCACTAGGATTTTGAACACATTTAAATAGATTATAATTTAACGGATTAAAGTCGTTGTAAACAACTTTCTTTAGGTTTGGGTACTGTTTTAAATCCATATTAAAGAAACACCAAAACATCCCTCCAAATGTTTCCACATACGTTTCCATATCTTTATTGTAGAAAGGGACAATCCACTTTCCAATTTTACTTTTTCCTCCAATATAACTTAACATAATACAAATATAGTTTTTTAAATATTTATTTTCAACCCCTTTATAATTAAAATATAACTATGGAAACTAAAAAAGCAACACAAGTTAAAGGATGTAAACAATGTAAAAAAGGTTTAAACTTAACGCAAAAATCATTAATTGTGGTATCTATCTACATGTTATTTGCCGCAATATACGGAACAGTAGAAATAATAAAAGATTTAAGTAACCTCTTTTAATAACTCCATTAAACTTTCCTTTACGTCACTAGTTAAAGTATAGTCGTTAGTTATTGTCATTTTAACATAAAAATCACCACTACCTACACCATCTCTATACCCTTTTTTAACTAACCTTAAAGGTTTATCTGAATTTAAATTTTTTGGCATATTAATAATTAAATCCCCATCAGGATGAGGTAAACGTATTTGTTTTTCCGTTAATATATCAATGACGTTTAATTTTAAAGAATATACTAAATCCTTACCTATCTTTTCAAAATTATCATGTTTTATTAAATCAACTTTAATAATTAAATCCCCTCTAACTCCAGTAGTCTTTCCATAATCCCCCTTAGTCGCGATTCTTAAAAAATCCCCGTTATCTACGTTCTTTGGTATGGAAATAGCGATTTTTTCTTTTTCTTTTACCATTCCATTACCGTTACATGTGTCACATTTTTTAGTGATTACACTACCTTGTCCTCCACAACCGTTACAAGTGACATTAAATATTTGTTGGAACATTCCTGTACCCATTCTTTGCATCACATATCCTTGTCCTGCACACGTACTACAAACCGATCTATTACCCCCATTACCGTCACATGGTTTACAAACTTTTAAATAATCGTATGAAATTTCTTTTTCAATCCCAAAGTATGAATCTATAGGTGTCATTGATATAGAAATGACTTTATCAGGTGATCTAGTGTTTTGTCGTCTACCGCCATTTACCATCTCCTCAAAAATACTTTGAGCATCAAAATTACCCCCCCTACCGGCAAATGGGTTATTTTTTCTTTGGTTATAATGCTGTCTTTTATTTTCATCTCCTAAAATGTCGTAGGCTTCAGCAATATCTTTAAACTTTTCTTCACCTTCAGGGTTTACATCTGGGTGATATTGTTTACTTAATTTTCTATATGATTTTTTTATTTCATCCTGAGACGCATTTTCTGCAACTCCTAATATTTCGTAATAATTTTTCATGAACGGGGATTACTTAATTGTTTTATTTAAAAATAAGAAAAAAAGAAAAATTATCAAATCTTACTTAACTAAAAACACCGCAATTAATAAATTTAATGATATGTTATTAAAAAATGATGACATATATTTTGAAAAAGTCATAGAAAATGCGACTCCGTCTAATTATGAATTGGGTTTATTAACAAATAAAACAAAGATACAACAAAGTCTATTTTTAACAGATGACTTGGGTAGGAATACTCCGGTTAATTTAGAAAATCCGGAATACGTATTTTTAGATATAAAAAAATATAAAGTAGAAGAAACAATTTTTGATTGGCAAACACAAAGTAAAATTACTTTTTTAGATTTAATAAAAAAGTACGGTAAAACTAAAAATTTAAAAAGTATTTTTACATTACATAATAAAATTTGTATTCAAATAGATGAGGATGTGTCTATTTTTTCATTAAAAGATAAAAACGAATCTGATAGACTTTTAGAATCCTTACAGACATATTTTATTGACAACTCAAGGGTTGACGCAATATTTGTTAGGGACATATCATCAGCACAAAGGAAATGGATATATAAGGTTTTAGAGGATAAAGGATTTGATAAAAAAAGGTTATATAGGTTAAAAACTACTTTTTCAAAAAGATAAATTCAACATTCCCTATAGAAATAATAGACTTATCATTTTTAATGTCGTTATTTAATTCACGACACATATTATCGAAGTCTGTCTCTTTTAACTCAATATTAACTTTGATGTTTTTAGATTCTTTAAAGGTGTCTTCAATGATCTCTACCATTTGAGCCATCTTTATTAATTGATTCCTAAAACTCTCTTCATTCGTTCCCATATAGTATATTTTTTTTCAACGAATATGGTGTTTTTTATAACCTCTGGTTTGATTTTTTTAATCTCTTCGCAAAACCGATTTTTAGAATCGTCATTAAGTTTTTGAGTTAAAGCTCTTTCCTCATTAAGCTGGTTCAGTTGTTTCTGTAACTCCAGTATTGATTTCGTTTGTTTCATTTTCAATAAATTTTGTTAGTTCTTCAATATCAAATTTTAAACCTTTAAGGTTTTCTAAATTTTGGTTTTCAAATATACTTTTTAATTCTAGTACTTTAGTCTTAAATAGTCTTTCTTTTTCTTCTCTTTCTACGTTAGTTTTAATTACCAAATCTAAAGTATTTTCCAACCCATCAATTAATTCTTTTTTATTTTCACACACAAATGAAGTAATTTGTTTACCGTCTTGTCCTTCATTTTGAAGTATTTCTACACCGTTTGGGTTGTTTTTTAACATTAACCACGTTGTTGGGAATATCATGTCAAAACTTATATAGTTTTTTAATACTCTAACCGATTTAAGGTATTTTGATGTTTTACCTATAAAATTGCTGTATATCATTTTTTAATATATTATATATGTTATTACATAAGAAATAAATAATCCATAGATTACTGTCTCTAATATTGTCATTTCAAAAGGTTTTGGTGTTTCAGAAAAAATGGCTCTAAGGAAATTAATCCCTAACCTCAAAAGAGCCATTATTGAGAAAATTAAAATAAAACCAAAAATAGGTATTATATTATTATGCATCTTTTTCTTCTTTCGTGTGATTTAAGATTTCTTTTCTTAAAACTTGCATAAGTTCTTTAATTTCTTGAGCCGCCTTCCTTGCTCTTGTTCCTGCTGATTGATTACCTTTCGTGTAGAATTTAGTAGTTTCAGCAGATAAAGTCTCAACCAACGTTTTTACTTGTTCTAAAGTGTCCATTTTTAAAAAAATTATATTTTTATTTTTATTTTTATTATATGATATGCATTATAAATTATTTGTAAATAATATACATCAATTTTTAAGTGATCTTTCAAGTACCTTATATATGTCCGTGAAAATTTCAATATCTGATTTTGTTTTTTTATACTTGTTATCAAAAATTTGTCTAAAAAAAGAATTAATATTATCTTTTATTTTTTGATCCTGTTGGTTATAAAAGACTTCAAAGAAAAAACTTTCAAAGAACTCGGAGTCATCTTCTTTAAAATTAAATCTTATACTTTCTTTGGTAAAATTTTCAACGGTTTTGTCCCAACACCATTTAAAATGTTTCTTTTTTTGATCATTAGTCATACCAACCTTTGTTTCTTTATTACTTTCAAAATCATCACCTAAATAAGTGTCATTTAATAAGTTTAAAAAAGATATGCAGAAATCTCTAAAAAGTTCAGTAAGTTCAGGTATAATATTATTTGCGAGATACCAAGCGGTGATATCTTCTTGGGACATTGGTTTGGCTAACCAATCAAAAAAACGACCCATGTTGTTATCTGTGTTCATATACAAATAATAACATGGGTCTTATTAAAAATGAAGTTTAAATTATTGTGTTTTTTTACCGTAAGTTATTAAAGTTTTCATTTTTTCAATGTCACCAATAACTTTTCTTTCACTTTCGGATTCTAATTTCATCATAATCTTACTTGCCTTGTCGTTATCGCTACCAGTACTATCATTAACAATCGGTTGTGGTGATTTGTTATATGCCTTTCTTTTTATCTTAGCAAGTAAATTATCTTTTCTAATTTTATTTCTTAACTTGTTATTTGGCGTCTCAACTGCATTTGCCCATTCAGGGTTATTTCCCGTTCTTGAAGACCCAACAACGTTATCAGTTACCCAATCTTCGTTAGGATGAATTCCATCATAATCAATATTTTCTAAAGACGCTGCGGTAAAATTGGTAATATACTCAGCCACATCATCTGAAGGTATATAAGCCATTTTTTTCATTTTAGCCAATTCACCATTACCTTTAGGGAAATGTTTTGGGTTCATGTTGTATTCACCTTTAGAACCATCCTTAAGATGGGCTTTCATTTTTTTAACAACACTATCAATATAGTCGTCGTTTTCTTTTTTAGATTTATCTTGATTAGCCTTAGTTAACTTTATTGGGTTTTTTGGTTTTGATTTAGTTTTTTTCTTTTCTTCTAAAACAATATTTTCAATGATATCAATAATCTCATTCTCACTAAAAACAAACTTTCTATCTGTACCATCTAATGTTAATTCATACATTTCTTTTCTTAACATTTTAAAGTCTTCTCTATCAATTCTTCCGTTTTTGTTTTTGTCTATTCTTTTTTGGTTACCGTAAAGTCTTTCATCTATTTCACCATCATTATGTTTTCTATTTGAATGTTGTGACATTCTTCTTTTAATAAATCCAGGCTTGGTAGGGTAGTCATCATCTGAAGATGATATTTCCTCTTCGTCATCACCTCTAAGTAACTTTTCAATCTCTTCAGGACCCATTCTTTTAGGTAGTCTTTTTTTACCAAGTCTTGGGTGTCCGTCATCCATACCTCCTAATTCTTGAATGTCTCCTTCATACATACTTCCACATTCCATACATTCCCCTTCATACATTTCTTTAGAACCACATTCTGAGCATATTTCTTTTTTCATGTTATTAGTTTCAAAAATTTTATTCTTAACGTTTTTAATTCTTCCTGAAATCTCTTCAGAAAGAACCTTGTTGACTATATTTGCGATTTCTTTATTCATATTTATAAATATCTAATATTTTATAAAGTACCATCTATTTTATTTAATATGATATTTTTTATTTCATCAACACTTAATCCTGTTTTTAAAGATACATTATATATCGCTTCATTCATTGGTGATGATTTTCTTGTTCTGACAGGTTTATCTTTACTGTTACCCTGACTACAATAGGGAAAAGTTTTACATTTTGGGTTAATATCTACAAACGAACCTCCTTTAAATTGGGGTTTCTTCCAAGATCGTCCCCTTCCTTTTAGGGTGTTCCCATTCATTCCTATATTTTCAAAGCTATTTGCATCGTAGGCACCAACGGATCCACTACCTGTTGCTTCTGTAAATTCTCCTTCGATAGCTTCACCTTTTTTGTATTCTGACTTCGCCTCATCGTCTTCTGACCACATACTAAATGCCGGTGCCGAATAACCACCACCAGTTCCTGTCGCTTCCTTAGTTTCTTTAGTGTTTTTTATTTTTTTTAACCCTTCTCCGATTAAAAAATCTAATAGTTCTTTTCTCATTTTTTATTTTTTAAGGTTGTTTGCCATTGATTTTTTTTACTCCACATTAAATAGTAAAATTCTGACATCATGTGTACAATAATATCATTAATGTCCCCTCTTAACGTCCCTTTTTTTAACTCTGATTTTATTGTGTCAATCATGTTTTTTTCAAACTGTTTAAGTGTTGTTGCAGATAAGAAATCTTTAATCTCTTTTCTAACCATAGTTTCGATTTCTTTCTTGTCTGCCGGTGATAGTGCCATTACTTAAAAACAATTATGTATGTTAATGCTCCAACTATTGCTCCTGATACGATTTCAATTATTGTGTTTTTAGTTTTAATTTTTTTAATGTCTTTTCTTAAATTTTTATTATCATCTTCAAGTAAAGTAACCTTTTCTTCGGTATCTTTAATAATAACTTGATTTGTACTGTCTTTTTGTTCTAAAAACTTAATAACCCCTTCTTCTTTAACCACTTTATTTTCAAGTTGTTTAATTTCTTTTTTATCTAAGTCGGATTGTTTTTTTAATCTATCAAGATCATTTAAATCCAATAAAATTTGTTTACCAACATTTACAGGAAAACAAATTTTTGTGGTGTCTTCTTTCTGTGGTTTTGTTTGAGTTAAACCAACAAATGAAAACATTAAAAACGTTATTAAAATAATTTTTTTCATAATCAATATTTATATCTTTGTCTAAATGAACTATCAATTTCTTTTTTATCCATTCCTTTTATTTCTTCTTTCTTTTGTTCAAAGAAATTATTAACTGTAGATTTTTCAATCTTTATTTTTGAGATATTCTCATCAATTTTTTTTATATCTTTTTTATATGATACAATCGAATCATTTAACTGTAATTGTAATTGTTTCATTTTATTAATATTCTGATTCAATTGCTCTAATTTGTATTTTAACAGTTCTGACTTATCAGGTGCCGGTGTAAATGTCCTTACTAATAAAAAAACCAATAACAACCCAAGAACTACTTGAATTATCTCTTTATAATATATTTTTATAAACTCTTTCATTACATTTCAGTTTTTTGTGATGTCTTTTTTCGACCTGATATTACTTTTGCCCATTTAGCTTTAAACTTATCGTAAAACCCAGTTAATTTTCCAATAAGTTCTCCTAGATTTTCATCTAATTTAATCATATCTCCGTTGATGTATACTCCATTATTCTCACCAATAGAGAAGAAGAACTCAATATCAAAGTCAATAACTTTACCACTCCATTGAACTTCGTTTTGGTACATATTTAATACCCCAAAATCTGATAAGTCGGAAACATCTTCAACAAATTCGTCCATAGTTTCTTGAAATGCCGATTTTTCTTCAGTTGTTAATTCTAAATCACGTTTTTCTTTACCATGTAACGTTAATAACCCACCAGAGATTCTATAAGTCTTACTTTTATCTCGTTTAACGGGTTCATCACTCTGAGCAATTTCGTCATCCTCAATATTGTTTTCAATACTTTTTGCTAAGTTAACTGCCTCAGGTTGTTCCATTAACATCCTTGATTTTTTTAATAGCGATTTTAATTCATCATATTCATTAATCATGTTCTAAAAGTTCTTTAAAATGTTTAAAATTAAAAGAGGGGTTTACGTCTTTATAAATGAAATCAAAATTACTTTTAGAAACCACACCTTTATAAAATTCAACACCATCCATTTTAACGTTATGTCCTAGACACTCATTTGGTATTTTAAACTTTATACAAATATCAATGACTAACTTTGATAAGGTTTTCATTTGATCTTCGCTGTATGGTTCCCAAAAAAAATAGTCTCTCCATTTTTTTTCGTATACCTCTTTTTTATAAATATCACCTATCCAGTTTACATACGTATTATCTAATGGATTTTTTTTTAACCACCCATTATTTTCAATGGCGATTACTATTGAATTTTTATCAATATTCTCATCATTCATAAAATCAGAATACTTTTCAGGTTCTAATATTCTATATATATCCCCGTCTTTTGTGATTAGGTAGTTTGGTAAAAATGGGTTCTCTTTATTGTACCGATACCTTAAAGAGTTTATATAATTTTTATAGTCTCTTTTAGTGTCGGTTAAAATAATTTGTTTTTTTTTATTATTAACCCCTTTTTCTTTAAATTCTGCTAATTCGTAAAGATTTCCCATATCCGTCTCTATTAAGGTATGATAATTTTTTAGTTTGTGGTGTCTTAATCGGATTCGGTTCGTTACTTACCATCTTATCTTCTTTTTCAACTATACCATCTATGTTATCGTTTTTTTTTATACTTAATAGTTCCTCTAATTTTTTTAACTCTTCTTCTGTAGGAGTTATTGGTTCTTCGTTATTGTTTTCAGATGTTTTATAATTCTCATCTAAAACCTTTTCTAACTTTTTAAGGAATTCTTCTGTTGGTGATATTTTTTTTAATTTTTTAACTCTTTCCAACATCCTTTTAACTTGATCGGTACTTGGTCGGAACCTAGTCGGTACTTGGGGGGTAACTTGGGGGGTAACATCTTCCTTTCGTCTTGATTTAAACGCTTGATTTGTTGCAATAACTAACGTAATGGCTAATGGATCAAATACAAATATCAAAATTAAAATAAAAAGATTTGCAGTTCTTTTAATATCCCAATCAAGTAATTCACTTACATATTTTAATGCTCCAAGTTCGCTTCCTGATATTTCTTCTGATTCCATATTTAAAATATCAACATCAAGTTTTGTAATACTATCATTCATATTATCTATTCTTTTAGCTATAGTGTCTCTTCTTACTTGTGCTTGTGATAATTGTATTTCAAATGACTTTCTATTTGCATTATTTGCTCTAGTTATTATTTGTCCTGTCCTACCATCTACAGACTGTGTTGTAGTGTTATTAGATAACCCATCTCTTAATTTGGTGATGTCTCCGTCTAATGTAGTTTTTTCTTTGGTTAGTTCATCTTTAACTTCTTCAAACCTTTTCTTTTTTACCTCAACATTTTTGACTTGTTTTTCGTTAATTTCAAGTTTTGCAATGTTCCCTTGAAACCCTGTACTTAATAGTCCATATATTCCAAGTGACGTTATTAATGATAATGTTACAAGAGCAATTGTAAGGTATATTTTTAATACCCCGTACGTTTCTTTCCATTTATCGTGTAGATAAGTGGCTATAGCTATTTTTGATATCTCAAGAAACGAACCCATAATAATTACAGGTAATGCTACTCCAACAAAAACAATGGATAAACCAACAACACTATAATACGCGGCGGTTCCTGATAACCCTAAAGCGCAAAATAATAAAAACCAAGGCAAAAATTTCTCTTTCATATTATTAAACTATAATATATAAATACTTATAAATAAAGATTAACGTTATGTCATTACTTAGAGAGTCAATAAGAAAGCACTTATTAGTTGAAAAGACTATTGCACAAATTATTTCAACCATAGAGGTTTCATTCAATCTTGAGATTGATCGTGGTGTTCACGCCTTTAATAGAAAACAAAGAAAAGATTTAGAAGGTAAGGGATTTGAGTTAACCGGTAAACACAGTTATGAATATAACCAAAGAGAAATTAGTAACCCTGAAATAAAAGAAGTTATTAATTTAGCAAAAAAAGAAATTGCTGAAAAAATTGTATCAAGAGAAATTAACAATGATATTCCGTTTATAATAAAGTCTTTGAAATGGGAAATGGCTCTCACAATATATCCTATGTTTCAGGGTGGAACATATTGGATTTTAAACGTCGGTACCGTGTTTAGGGAGTCTTTAGTAAATCCTTTTAGGGTTGGTGAATATCAACTTGTAATTTGGGTTGAAAAATAAAACCCCCACTGGTACCAATGGGGGAGTGTAGTTTCATCATACCATATAGATAAGATTGAGGATTTTCACCTTGAGAACCTCGTGTCTCATTCCGCCGAGTTGTGTGGGTATTCTCGGTTCAACCCATTCGTTAATCAGATTAACAATACAAAGATATGTTCTTCATTTCAATCTGCCAAATTTTTTATCATAAATATTCAAATAAATCTGAACATTCATTTCTAAGCTTACGAAGTGCCTTTTCTTTAATCTGTCGAACACGTTCTTTTGTTAAGGAAAAGTCAGATCCGATATCTTCTAATGTTCGTGGGGTTCCTGTTATTCCGTAGTAATCCTCTACTATCGCTCTTTCTCTATCATCTAACATAGACATGATTTTTATCATCTTTCCTTTTAGTGCGTCTTTGTTGGAGAAAACCTCATCTGGCGATTCTGCATTATCGTTTTTTATCACATCAACTAACGTATCTCCGTCCTCATTAATATGCATATCTAAATCAATGATTTTAGGTAACGTCGCAAACTTATCGGATAAATCCTTATTAGTTTTTTCATTCTCCTTTTTTTCTTTATACATATCCTGAACAACATTGACAGGTAATCTAATTGTTCTTGAATTCTCATTTAAAGACTGCAAAATAGATTGTTTAATCCACCAAACAGCGTATGAAATAAATCGGTTATTCTTAGTCCAATCAAAGTTTTTAATTGCTTTCATTAACCCAAAGTTACCTTCAGCAATTAAATCTGCCAAGTCTATTCCTTGATTTTGGTATTGTTTTGCCACGGTGATGACAAATCTTAAATTACCCTCAAGTAATTCTTTATAAATCTTTTCACGTTCATTTTCACTACAATTATCAGACATAATTCTTTGTGATAACACCCTTTCTCTTTCAGGTGTCATAACTTTAAATTTTCTAATGTCTTTTAAGTAGATTTGAATCTCGTCTTGATTTAACGGGTTTGTTGATTTAGTGTCATCCATTTTTTCTCTTGCCATAATTTTCTAAAATTTCTTTTTCTTTCTCTGTTAGTGTATCTATTCCTTCCTCTGATATTTTGTCTAATATGTCGTCCACTGATGGTTCAACAATTTCGACAGGTGTTTCTGTATTAAACTGTGATTCGGGATCAAAGATAGGTAAAAATATGTCAAATCTCATATTTTTAAAATCTTTTTTTCTTTCTTCTTTTAAATCATCCACTTTAAAACCACCTAATTTTGGTTCTTCTCTTTTTAAATCTCCGTCTATGTTTAAAAAATCCTTTTTAAGTTTTTTTGGCATTTTTATATCAAAATTCTTACCAACTTCCAATAAAAAATATTGATCAGTAATTTGATTAAATGCCATGTCCATATATTCTTTTAAATCTAAAAACGTTTCATTACTTCTAAAATGAAACACTATACCGTACTCACCATATGTGAATTTTAAAAATGGTGAACTAACAACCGTTAATAACTGACCTGACAATTCCTGTGTTATCGCTTCAGACTCTTCAAAATCACCAAATATGAATAACATATATGACGGATCTTTCTTTATTGTTTTTTTTCTTATCATTTTACTTTTTATATACAAAACAAAGTTATAAATTTTTTCTCCGATTCCAAACATCTTTATTAATAAATATTTTATTTAGATGTTTTATTATTCTTTCTCTTTAATAATGCGTCTTTTTTAGATAATAAAAATTTACTTTTTGGGTTTGGGGTTTCAAAACTGTAAGGTGTTAAATTTTCTACTCTTCTATTAGATAAATTAACGTATTCTTCATTTAAGTCAATTCCAACGTAATTTCTATTATTTAGTTTTGCCATCTTCAATGTCGTTCCACTACCACACATTGGATCTAAAACTAAATCTCCTTCTTCAGACCAAGATAGTATGTGATCTTCAGCCAAAGACTCAGGAAATATTGCTGGATGTTGGAATGCGATATCATCTTTCGATGAAAAACCTTTACCGTTATTAATGTACCAAACATTATATCTAGTTCCAAACTCCGATACCACAAACTTATCCACTTTTTTAAGATTTCCATCTTTTTCTCTTTTAGATGGTTCCCCAAAGTTACTGTGTCCTGCCCATCTATTTGGCTTATCTTTAAGTAGATTTACTGTTTTAGGAGTACCTTTTGAGAATATAAACATATATTCAAATACTTGTGAGTATCTACCTGTTTCGGGGAATGGTGCTCCGTTTTTATGATAAATCATAGTATCATACAAAGTAAAACCAATCTCCATAAATTTAAGTGCTTGTTTGAATGAGCTACCTGTTTCTCCTCCATTCTTTACCTGATCATTAACAACCCAAACAACCACACTACCCTTCTTAGTGACACGGTATAGTTCTTTAGCCATTTCAACGAACGGAAAACTAAACCCATCCTCATATACTACCTCATCTTTAATCTTACCGTTATAGGTTCTAAGATTATCATATGGCGGTGATGTTACCGTCAAATCAAAGGTGTTATCTTCATAACTTTGTAACACCTCAATAGCATCACCTAATATTACTTCATTCATATTTTTTATAAATATTGTTTATTTGATTCGTACCAATCTTCTCTAATTTTAGATACGGGTACTTTTTGTTTTGTTTTATCGCAAATTAATTCAGTAATACCAACAGACTCAAGTTTTTTATCCCAATTAATACACGATTCAATATCATCATAATTAAAACTCCATTCGTGTTTAAAAACTTTACTATTATTTAAACTTTTTTCTATAGGTAGTAGTACATTCAAAGCCTTCAATGTTTTTTTAAAATCTTCAACGTTATTCCATTTATTATGTAACCCTCTTTTGTACATATATAAAACAATATTACTAATACCAATTAAATGATCCTCGGTTTCTTTATTCATATTTTCAATAGAATAAGGTAGTATTGTTTTAACTACCTTAACATTGTTATCAAATATTATAGGATTTCTCAACATGGTTGCACATGTTTGTAATTTTTTAGTATCCCCTTCGAAATCAACTGAAAGTGTATCCATTACAGACATAAGTCTTTTAACACACTGATATCTATTTTCCCACTCTTCTTTTGTTCTCATATTACAAATATACAAACAATATTTAATATCGTTTCACTTTTTATTGAAAAACTTTTGAAATATTATCTTCTTTTTTAATTTTAACAAGATTGTCAGCCCAATTTGTAATTAATGGGTTATGTGATATAATTAATATTTTTTCAAAATAGTCTTTTATTTTTATAAAAAATTCACCTACTAAATCTAAATTATCGTTAGATATTTTACCAAAGACTTCATCCATTACCACAATATTTGGTTTTGGTAAAGAACATATCTTACTTAACACAGATCTTAAAGCTAACGATGCTATCGTTCTTTCATAACCCGAACCTGAAGACATTAGTTTTTCAATTCCCGTTCCATTATCTATCATTAAAAACTCAACTTCATTTTTATCGGAGATTCTAATTTCCAACTTGAAGTATGAACTATCCTCCATTAATCTTTGAAGTTCCGAGTTAATTAAAGGCATCATAGTTTTCATTATAATTTTGGATATTCCGTTTTTACCGTAAGCTTCCAAATATATTTTGTGAATTTTTTCTTTTTCCTGTTCTTCAGAAATTTTTATGATGTTAGTTAAATTTGTTTTAATTTTTTCTTCTAAAGACTTAATCAAATATTCATCAGAATTAATTTGATTTTGTTTTTGTGTTTTTTGTCTTTCTAAGTCTTCCAATCTCAACCCAGCCTTAATTAACATACTATCGATATGTTCGTTAGCTTTAATTTTATCTAACATTTTATCATATTCTGTTAACTTGGTTTGAAGAGTCCCTATTTTTAACTGATAGTTCTCAATAGTTGCTTCGTGTTTTTCTTTGATTAGTTTGTTTTTCTCATACTCATCAAACTGTTTTTTAATATGAACAAATCCCTTTTCTTTGCTTGTTAAAACAGTCATTAACCCCTCTTTTTCCCCTTTTTGCCTAATATAACCATCAAGTTCGGATATCTTTTGTTGTGTAATCGATGCGTTCATCAAGTCAATACCACAGTGTTCACACTTAATACCTCCCTTAACAGAACTTTTCAATTTCTCAATCTCAGAGATTTTTGTATCCAACTGAACCTTTTCTTTAAACACGTTATTATACTCTTCTTTTACTTTATCGTGCTCATCTTCTTTATAGAATTCTTTTGGTTCAACAACATTAAGTTCGTCAAGTTTTAATTTTGTTTGTTCTACCTGATACGTATGTCCTTCAATTTCTTGGTTTACTTGACTAGGATTCATTCTACTTAATTCTACATCTATGTCAGTATGTTTTTTCTTCAACATATCATCACGATATTCCTTACCTTTTACAATATTTTCATTAATTGTTTGAAGTTCCAATTTGTACGTATCAAGATTACCGTTTAATTCTGTAATTTTTAATTCGTTATTTTCGTTATCAGTCTTAAGTTGTTCAGTATTATAAATGTTTGATAACATTGATTTTGAAAAGTCTGAATAAATTCCTTTTGCAGATTCTTCTTTTCTTTTCAAAAACTCAAGTCCCATAAAACGTGACAATACCTGACCTCTTGCTGTTGGTTTTGCATCAATCAGCTCCTCAAGGTTTGTTGCCGTTGTAAGTATTGTCATCAAGAAATCGTCTTTAGTTCCGATAGATTCTTTGATAAACTTTTCAGTTTCTCGTCTTTGTTCTCCAGTAAAGTTTTGAAGTGTTCCGTCAGATAATTTTTTAAAGAAGTCCAACTCAGTTTTAACATTCCATTCACCCTTTTTAGACATCTTTCTTTCGATATTTCTTACAATGATGTATTCTTCACCATCAATTACAATATCTCCTTTTACGGACACTTTATCTATGTCTGTAAACCTATTAAAGATTTCTTCAGCCTTTGTTGTTTTTGTTGTCTCATTAAAGAATAAAAACAAAAGTAAGTCAACCGATAGTACAGTTTTACCCCCAAAGTTAGGTGGGTTTGATTCTATAACCGTTAACCCATTACATTTTTCAAAATCAATCTTTTGGTTTTCTCCATAAGAAAGGAAATTAGAAAACTCAATGTTTTTAATATACCATTTTTTGAATACCGTTGTTTCGGTATCATTTTCCTGCATCTTATTCTCAACCATTCTGTTGTGATTCAAAATACGATCTAAATAATTATCGTAACCCTTACTTGTTAAGTACTGTTTTAACAAATCAACCTGATAGTTTGTATCCATAACATTCATAGATACATCAACAGTTTGTTCACTATCTTCCTGTGTAGTTTTAACTTTAGTTATAACATTAACATTGGTTGTGTTATACTTTTTTTGAAAATAGTGTTTTACCCCCTTAATTTTATCTTGGGTGAAGTTTTCATTAACGTCTTCCCAAACCACTTGTATATATGGGTTTTCAAACTTCGAAAAGTCTATTTCTTTTGTCATCAATTCGTAATTAAATAGTTTACTCTCCTTGAACAGGTTCAACTGATTCGGATCCTTCTTGTGTTGTTTCTTCTTGTACGTTCTCTTCATCTCCAAATAGTCCTGTTAATCCTGACATTGTATCACCTGACATAGCAGCAAATTGTTCTTTCATTTTTTCCATCTGTTCTTGGAAAGCGTCTTGCCAAACTTTTTTCATTTGTTTTTCTTGTACTTTCAAATTATCGTTTCTTTTCGCTACCTTCGCTCTATGAGCCTTTGCTGCTTTTCCCATTCTATATTTGTTTTATTTATTATTACTTGGTCTATTCTCTTCAAACCATTCTATCACCGCATTTATTGCCCATACAAATCCAGCAGATAACATACCATCAAAAAATACGGATAAATATTTATTAAGTCCAATAATCTCCACGTTTGGTGAAAAATAAGCTAAGGATAAAAAGAATCCAACCCACGTACTAGTACATAAAATACATTTTATTAAGTCAGACACAAAAGAAAACACAGAAGTTAATATTTTCAATCCATTACCTGGTTGTGCGTTTTTGTGTATCCAATTTCTCAATCCGTTAAAGATTGAACCATAAACTAAAATTGTCGTCATTCCATAGGCTACGACCGCCCAAATTAATAAATTCATAATCATTTGTATAAATCATTGTTTAGGTTAGATCCACCATGAAACTTGGCGGGAATATTGCCAAGTTGTTTTGGTATGTCTAACAATTGTTTTTCTAATTCTTCGTTTTTCTTTTTTAATTCTCTAACCTCCGAAGTAAGGTTTTGAATTGTTTGTTGTAACATCTTTAACTTATTATCGTCTACAGGAATGTCTAAATTACGTCTAAGTTCGTCTAAAGTTTGACTAAGTTTAGATATTTCTTCATCTTTTTTAGTTATAGTTTCATTAAGGTCATTTTCAATGTTTTTGTCACTAATATATTCTATTTTTGTGACAATTTTCTCAACTTCTTTGATTACCTCAACTGGTACTTCTACCCGTTTTTCACGGATTACCTCAATTTCTACCCGTTTTTCACCAACAATACCCGTTTTTAAGTCTTTTTCATCTTCATTAAGTGTTTTTCCTAAAAGTCCGTATTTCTGAATATTAAATCCGGTGTCAAAACATTTTTTAATAAACCCATCAACATCTTCAATACTGTTTAGTTTACAGTATTCAGATACTGATTTCAATATGGTTTTATTAAATATTTCTGAGTACTTCAGTTCCATTTATTTTATTACTTTTTTTCAAATTATCTTCAGCCCATAGTGGTTGGAGATTTGTGTAATGACAAAGTTTATAAACTTCATCTTTGGTTTTTGCTGAAGATAGTGGTATTATGTGATCTATATGTATCTTTTCACCCAATAATTCCCAACACATACTATCAGTAAATTTATTTTCAATATATTCTTTAAGAAATTCAGGCGTACACCCAACAATTTCAAATGTTTTGTTTTTTTTATATATATTTTTAGTTTTTATAAACTTATTAATCCTATTTCTAACATATGTTTTTAATTTAAAAAAACTATCATATTTTAACCTATTTTTGGTATAATTTATACTTCTTTCAATAACTTTTTCCTTATTGTTTTCATAATATTTTTTTAATCTATTTTTTTCTTTTTCTTTATTTTTTTCCCGATATTCTTTACTTAAAATTTTAAGTTTTTCTTTATTTATATTCCTATAATTGGATGCCACTTCTTTTCTTTTTTCAGTATTATTTTGTCTCCATAATTTAGATTTTAACTTTATCTCTTCAACATTCTCTAAATAATTTTCTGACGCCATTTTTTTACGACAAACTTTACAAGTTGTAAACCTACCATATAACCCACCTTTTCTTTTATGGAAATCATCCAATTTTTTATTACAATTACAAATTTTACATATTTTTGTATTTTTCATCTTTATAATCTTTAAGTAGTTTATTTACTAAAGAAGATAAATTAATATGTAATGATCGATAAAACTTTAGTAATTCAGGATCAAGTGATACAGATACTTTAGTTTTTTTATCATCATCTTTTATTTTAGATCTTCCCATATAATATAAATATATCAATAAATTAAAAAGTGTGAATAATATTAATTAAATATTTAATAATTTTTCAGTCCCGTTTTCAATATCCTCAAAAGATTTTATTGAAAATTTCAAGAATGGTTTTGGGTTGAATAAATCAACATAATCATATTCCTTTGTTTCAACATCATAAATACCATACCCATGTTTTGTAATACTTTCACCGATATTGTTTTGGATTGTGGATCCAATCATATACCCCTTACCTCCCTTAATTTGAAATTCAGCACGTTTATGAATATCCCCACATAAAACAATTTCTAACCCATCAAATTTAGATAACGAATATGCCTCCTCACCGAACTCAAAACCTAAATCCGTTTTAAGTCCCTGTATTGGCCCATGAAATAAACCAATTTTAATGCCGGTTGCTTCATTAATATCTGGTGGAATGTTTCCTTGAAACTGTGAATACACACACCAACTGATATTTTCATCTTCATAGACACCTCTATCTCTATAGTAAACAATATTTGGATTATTTAATGACTCAATTATTGGTGTTAAGGAATCTAATCTATCTAAATTATTTATAATTGCATCGTGATTTCCAGGTATAATGATTGTTTTAGTAATGTTAGAGCATTCCTTCAATAACCACGAAACAATACTTATTAATTCAGGAGTTAACTGATTTTTGGAATGTATTAAGTCTCCAGAAAAAATTATACGGTCAGGAGATAATTCTTTCCATTGGTCAATTGCGTTCTCCAATATTTTTCTGTATTGATCGTGATCCTTAAACAGTTTTATGTGAAGGTCTGAAAAATGTACTAGTTTTTTTATCATTACATTACAATTTTTGGTGGTTTACCTAACTCATCTTCGTCAGCATTAAATAAAGGAACCTTTATCCTATTAAATGGTTTTGGTATTGTGGTTGATGGATTCGGAAAAAATGGATCAACATCTTTAACTTCCTGCATTTTTTCAACAATAGGTGATATGTCGATATTCTTATCTTCCAATTTACCATGTAAATATCCTTCTAACCAAAAATAAAATTCTTTAAAACTTATCATACGTAATCCTCCTCTATACTAAAATCATATTCATCTTCGTCTTGGATTTTATCACAATCAAATTCCTGATTTCCTCTAAAATCAACTTCTTCGTAAAACTTTTCTTCATCTTCTTCAAAAAGTTTTGCTTCTTCATGTGTTAACTCGGCAGAATACTTACAAATAGTTTTGTAAGACTCAAACCATACTAATTTTTTTCCCATTTTTATTTAATTTAATTCTCGATTATAAAGGTTTGCTAAAATAATCCTTGCAAACTTAAATTCTTTTGCTATGTTTAATTTTAAACCATAAGTGTTTGCAATCACTTTAAGGTGTGGATACGCTTCACTTATGGTCATCTTACCTATTACCATTACTTATCAAATAATTTGAACTCGTCATTTATGTAACCACATTCATCACAACGATATGTGGGAAAGGGAATGATGGTGTCCTCCAAACTACCTGTTAATAGTTTAGGTACTTTTTTTAAGATGGTGACTTCTTTAAAATAAATTGAGTCACATTTCTCACACACAACCGTAGGTTGGTCTTTTAAATTGATTTTTGGTTTGATGATTTCGTCCATTATTTTATAATATAATTTATGTTTATTTTAATTGTTGAATGGTCCCAACTTGTGTTGGTGTACCAAATAGGTGTTATTGTACTTTCCATAGTTTAATATAATTTATTTTTTTAATGTTGTCAACTTTGGTTTTATGTCCATTTCCATAATCGTATCAATATCCTTTCTATCTACTCGATATTCTGTAAATTCCTGATCATCTGTTAAGTGGACAATAATACATCCTAAAAGTGGTAAATTTTCATATTCCGATCCTTTTAACATCTTTAACAATAACTTACCATAAAGAGGTAATTGTGTATTATAGTGACCAAGAGCATTGTTAGGTAAATGTTTAAAAGGTTCTCTCATGGGTTTTGTATAGTTATTGGTTTCCATATTTTTCTTTTTGTTTGATTTATAGTCGGTAATAATAAATCCATATCCGGTTTTACTTTTATTCATAATTAACCAACAAGTATCTCCCTGACCAACATAACCCAGTTCCGGATCACCTAAAACAATTTCAGTATCAATTAATACCGCACCTCTTTCTTCCATAAGTTTTAAAAAATTATAACCAGCCTTAATCATACGATCACCCTTCATAATCATTTCCATGTCACACTCATAAATTGGTTGTCTTACTTCTTTATTTAGTCCACACCTTTTTAATGTTTCAATTTCCAACTCATAATGCACCCTACTACCCATATTTGTGGATATCTTACCCATCTCTTCCCATTCATCTAGTAATGTTTGCATCACATAAGGATCCCCCTTCGCCTTTGCCCTTGCCGCCTCCTCAGTAGGAAATTCATCATAAAATAATTTCATTACTTTTGAAACCGATGGGAAATCTTTTTTAAATTTTCCATCAACATCCATCATAGTATATTCGTGACCATCTTCTTCAAAAGATAATTTTAACTCATTTCGTCTTATTGATAAGACATTTCTTATGTCTTCCGCAACTTTTTTTATTTCTTTTAAATTCATTTTTTATCTTCCACATAATATGGTGTAATATCACCCCTTAGATCACAAACGTCCTTGTCTTTTGGTAGTTTGACGAGTTTTACTCTATTATAAAGGGCTCCACCATTCAGTTTATCGTACAGTTTTTTTGCGTCGTCGTACGCATCTCCATCAAGACAAATGATGATATCCTTTTTTGCCTTGGTATAGAGTTTTTCCCACATATTGTCATTGATATACTTACCAAGTAACGCAATTGAGTTTTCTAAAAAGAAGGAATCAAAAACTCCTTCCACAATATAAATGTCTTTTTTAAAATCAATCAGACTTTCATTAAAGATTAAAAAGTCCTTTGCAGCTTCGGGGTTTTTATATTTAAGTTTTGATTTTGGATTCCAAGATCTAGAAACGAAAAAGTTTAGATCACCTTTTTTATTAAAAGACGGGACAATAATCCTTCCGGCGTATTCACCTTCAATACAAATACCTATTTGGAATTTATCTATAATTTCTTGTGTGATTCCTCGTTTTTTAAGGTAATTAAAGGCTTCTTTTCTTGGTATATGGACTGGATGTATTTCATCAAACTTTTTATATTCCTTTGGTAGTTCTAATTCTTTAAAGACTTTTTCTTTCTTTTCAAACTTATCGGGACGTATTAACTTATATGTTTTCTTATCTTTTTTTGAACCAAATTGACTAATAAGTTTTCCTATGTGTCCGTGAGTGTCGTGAGTTTCCCCACAGGACCAACAATGGTAAACACTTTTTTCTAAAGAAACCTCCAAATTACCTTTACCATCACCTCTATCCAATCCCTTTATTTCGTAAGAACAAACAGGACAATCATACGCAATCTGACCAATACTATCGTCGTATTTATGTGGGTCACCTAAAAAATTATCTAATACGTCTTTTAATATGTCATAATCCATCATAAACTAATAATAGTAAAAGTTTTTAAATTATCAAAACTTATTACTTTTAATATAATTTTCTAACGCCCATAATGGTTGTAAATTTCCTAATGAATTAATCACTTTGGGGACCTCTTCTTTATCAAATGAAGATATTGGTTTTATATGGTCTATATGCCATAAACCGTAGTTTTCCCAAGACATCCCTTCTTTAAAGTTTTTTTCTAAATGTTGTTTAAGATCTTCCGCACTATAACCCAAAATATTTATTGTGTGATCTTTTTTTGAAATCTTTAAATGTTTTATTGTCCGATAAAGTAAAGTCCTCCAAGAATGGACATGTTTGTTTTTTTTATAATAGTTTTTATAAAATTCTTTTAAATAATCTTTATTATTTTCTCTAAACGTTTTGGCTCTTTTCCTATGTTCTATTTTTATATCTTCGTAATTTTCTTTAAAATTATTAGATCTACATATTTTGCACTGTTCCCTATAACCATCTTTTCTTCTTTTATGTTTATGAAATTCTGTTAATGGTTTTTCAATTTTACAAATTATACATACTTTACACATACATTATATAAATATTTACAAAATAAAAAACCCACCTTTATGGGGTGGGTTAATAAAATATTTTATTTTTTTATTCGTCAGATGCATCGCAATAATCATAACACTTATCCTCTAATTCAGAACATTCTATTTCAAATTTTTGCATTCCACCAAAGAATTTTTTCTTACCTCTTAAATATAATTGGTTTTTTTCGCAATCATAAAATAATTCTAATTTAGTATCCATTCCTGGTTCCCAATTTTCTCCTCGTTCATATAAAAATTTATGTAGTTTTTTGTTACAACCTTCTTCAGGTCCATTTTCAAAAAATATAGGGTTATTTGACATGTCTACAACTTCTAATATGCTGTTACAACCTAACCCGTCTTTGGTTTGTGTTTCACAAGCAGCACCACGTAATACAACTTCCATAATTTCTAAACCACAACTTGGATCAATTATCGTAAATTCTTTACCTCTAACTTTCATATCTAATTTAGAAATTCCAGATTCTGATTCTTTAATTATTCGTCTAACTATTCTAGTTAAATCCGATTCAGTAAGTTTAATAATTTTTTTCATTATTTTTTTTTAATTATTTATAATAATAAATATACGTTAGTTGTAAAAAAAACTAGTTTACCAAATCTTTTCTTGGTTCATATAACCAAGTACACAAGTGTAAGAATCCGCCATATCATAACACTCTTTCTTAAGTGTGTTATTTTTAGTATATAACCAAGTAATTTGTGGTTCTTTGTCTGATACCTTTTTCCAAATTAATTCTTTTTTGTCAATGTCTTTTGGTAATCCTCCAAATAGTACGTGTTTCCCTTTATCGTTTTGTTGTACAAAATCGGGCCAAGCATATTTTCTTGAATTATATGTAGATATATAATTAGGTACTATACCTAAAATATCATATATAGATTTGGTAATCATTGAATTATATCTTAATAATGTTCCTACTGTCCACACATTATTAGAATTTAATAGTGGTTCTTCAATGATAACTTTAGATATCCCTAAGTTTTTATATCCTTGTAGTTTTTCTTCAAATAGATTTACCTTTAATAATAACTCGTGTATCTTATCGTCTACTTTTGGTTTTATAGTAGGAGAGAAATGAGTTAACTCTAAAAGTTCTTTTGTTTTAATATCAAATAAACTCCACCCTATTGTTTTGGTAGAGATATCCAACCCCAACACTTTAGGGGTATTTTTAAAATCTGATTTTTCTGACATATAATTAAAAATCTAACTTAATCGGATACTGTTGTATTCCCTGTCTTTTTTCAGGTGATTGTATCTTCGATATAACCATAAGTTCTTTATTTGCGTTGTAAAGAGCAACTTCTGTTACGTATGGTGGTGTTGAATTATTCCAAGTTGGGTTAGACGAATCAAAGAATTGTGTCTGTCCTAAATTACAAAGGAAGTTCATTACATAGATAGTCGCTTGAATATCTATTTCTATATTACCAAAGAAATAGTATTCACCCCCAAAATTTAAAGTTAAACCTGTTTGTCCTACCTGTGGTAATTGTATGTAATTATTTAAATCGTAAGTAGGTGCGGTATCGTACATATTTTTTGTAATCTGTATAGTAGTCCCCGTCATACCGGTTTGTGTTAAATAATTATTTACAGTTGTTGCCGATATTTGTGAATAAACATCAATTTCTTTCCATAATGTCGATGATGGTCTTGTGGTTCCGCTACCAACTTTTTGAGCCAATATTTTTATATTATTTGCAGTAAACCCTGAAGGTAATCCTGATATATTTTCTTGTAAGAATGGGAACTCATTACCGAACCTTACTAATATGTCTGATGCTCCTGGTAGTAAACTCTGATCATTACCCGTTATTTCAGAATAATAATTACAATGTAAGGAATTGGTAAATCCTGTGTTTTCAAACAAATATGTTAAAAACAAAGACTCACTGCTACCTGTTAATAAACCTGCGGTTCCACCTAAAACACCACTAAAGGTATTTGGTGTTACTAACCCTAATTTAGGTGCGGGTAAAGTCCAAGAACGATTAGACTTGTAGTTTAAAGCCGCAATTATTTCATCGTCATCAAAAACAATTATTTTTAAATCAGGAAAAACTTTACCTATTCTATTTGGTTGTCCGTTAGTATTTGCGTGTGTATCCCATAAATGGTAATACCTTAAACCAGGTGCGTTAAAATTTTGATCTTTTTTAGATTTAATATAATGTAATTCAAATAAGTTTTGGTTAGTAAATCCTGAAGGATCAGTATAGAATACCTCACCTATTGTTGCGTTTGGATTTTTATGCCACATTAACCACGGAATTGATAATTTAAAATTACGAGCCTGTCCTGTATTACCTGGATTTGTTGGATCATAGTCTTCCATAGCGAATTTTTCACCGTAGAAGTTATCAATTGATTGGTTTGTGTAGTGAACAATAGCAATAGCTTTTTGATCCACAGGGGATACCGTAATTTCCTCTAAAAATGAATTATAATAATAAACAGAATCAGTATCTAACTGACCTTCTTCACTATTGTAACCTAAATACTCTTTAGTGTTGGTATATCCCGTTGATTTAAATTGATTAAAGTCTTGGTATGTGTTACTGAATAATCCTGCGGGTGATTCAGTCCAAGGTATGTTCATATTCCAAACATAAACATTTCTTTGTGATACGTCACAGTTTGTTTCAAAATTAAAAACATCTGTCGCCCAAAAAGGTTCAGGGGTAAAGGTATCATACATTACTGTCATACCACTAGGGTAAAAAACAATACTAGAACTTCCACTTAACCCCATAGAATTAAAATTAGGTAGGTTCCTATCTACTTCAACATTTATTGTTGTTGCTGTAGAACTATCACCTGTAACTGAAACCACCAAATATGTAAACATAGGTGTTGCAGCAGATAATGGTTGTATGTTATCAGTACTAAAAAGTGTTAAAAACATTCCCGGAGTCACCGTACCTGAAACTGAGGTGTTAATACTTGTAGCTGAAAGTGTTAAAACATTACCTGACGTGATTCCTGAATTTTGAATTACAAAATTAGGGTTAATGGTATATGCTGATGAGGTAAAGGCACTGAAATTAATTGATGTTCCTGTTGAACCACTGAAAAACCCTCTTGGTGCCGCACTATTATAAACACTATCAATATACGAATTATCAAAAGGAACACCAAAAGTACTTCCCGATGTTGAATCAATAAAAAGTGGATACTTAATATGCATTCTATTTTTTTGGGGTACCGGTGATAAATTTTGAGCATTGTACTGTGGCATTAATACATTATAATCAACCATATCCATGTTTGATACGCAATCATAACAAACCTCACTATCACCTATTTGGAAATACGCAATGTCAAATTTACCTTGTGATATTTTTTTTCTTGCCGCATCAGTCATTAATGTGTTTATTAATGCTGCGGTATTTTTTATGATGTATGACATATTATATAAATACTATTTTTTATATTTTTATTTAACCAACTCTTATAGGTCTTGGACATATTAATCCAGTTTTTACCAATATCACTTCTTGAGGGTTAACAGAAGAGTTAACCGATTTACATAATGTAGGTGTTATTGTTATGTTTTGTATATTAACACTATCTTTTATCATTCCAAATAAATTGCAATGATCGCTTTCAACACAAGGAGTGTTTATGTATTGTACGATAGTTCCTGATATGGTCCCACTACCCGATAATTGTACAGTATAAGAAGTTGTGTAAGAACTTAAATTTATATTACCTACTTCACACGCTGGATTAAAAGATGTTGATCCAACTGTCGATCCGGTTGTTGGTGATGATATCGTAAACCCACCTGTTTGGTTTGTTGTGATATTATTACTATAACTAATCGTAGGTGAAGTAATCGTATAAGCAGTTGTATTAACATTAAATAATAAATTCATATTAATAACGGTACCTACAGGTAAAGGGTATGGACTAACACTTATCGACCAATTAGAGGTTTTTGTTGTTGAGTTACCTACCGTTATATTTGAACCAGGTGTTAAAATCAAACTTACGTTATAATTTTGAAATAATTGTTGTGGTGTTAAAATCACTGTTTGACTTATAACTGTTAAATTAGAATCCTTAACATAAACAGTGTAAGTACCAGAAGATAAACCAATAAAAGTATTAGATACTTGGTAATTTACAGAATCAATGGAATATAAATATGGTGATAATCCACCATTAGGGGTTATTGTTATAGAACCGTTACTTGTTGTAGAACAAGTTGGGTTTGTCTTATTAACTGTCATTGTTAATGGTGGTGTTTGACAAATACCTGAGCTAACATATACAGTTGATCCATACGATAATTGTCCGGTTAATGTCCAATTACCTGTTGGTGGTATAGTTGGTGATGCATAATATAAACCTCCCGGATATGTCCACCCACTAACGTTCCATTGTGTTGTACCTGTATTATAATATATTGTTTGTGTATTGCTTGTCCAAGACGGATATCCATTTATTGTTGATCCTGAATTAAAATTAAATTGTGTTATATTTGTCCCTTGAGTAAGTTGTAAACACAAATCGTTTGGATATACGGGTGTCGGTGTAGGTGGTGGTAGACATTCGGTACAACCTGTAAACGGTCCATCAGATACTATTGGGAAATTACCAATATAAGTTTGTCCTGTATATAATGTTGTTCCACTGTTTGTCCAACAACCTATTTGTGTTGTTAACTGATAAACTGATCCACCACTTAATGGGTTAACTAAATCTGCTAAATAATAAATAAAATTACCGGGAGTTTTACAATCCTCAAATGTATCGAGATAAAAACTATCATAACCAACGGTACATGTTGTTGTCGCGGTAAAATCGCCATAATAATCAACAACAGTCGCGGTATAATTACCGGGACTTAAATTAGTTAATAATGTCCCTTGTGAACCATTGTTCCAAGTAACATTATACGGAGACGTTCCTCCTGTTACAAATAACGCAATTAACCCATTGGTTGATTGAGGTGTTGACGCATTTATACTATCACACTCCAACCCCAAAGGTAAAATTGTTATGATATTACAACTATTTCCACTTAATTGTCCCATATTAGAATGTTGAACCGCTTAATTGTTTCCATCCACTGTTATCCTTATAATAAAGGTAATTATTATCCCAAGTTATTGAACCTGGTTCACCTGTAGTGTCAACACTACTTGTTGGTGTGTATGAGGTACTAATTACAAAATTAGGTACGTAAGTTGTATCCGAATTAATGGCATTAATACCTGTTCCTCCTAATACAACGCTTCTAGATCCACTTACTGTGTTATTTCCACCCCCAATAATTGCGGACATAAATGAATTAACAGTGTTTCCTGAACCACCAATAATTGCAGATTGTTTAACATCATCAGACGGAGATAAAAAGGTTATTTCATTTTCATATCCACCAAGTATCGCCCCACCATCAGTATCACCACTAGTTACTATATTATTCATTCCACCTAATGATACTGATAAGGGTCCGTTAGACTCATTATTATCTCCGTGTGTAAAGGATACAATACCGTAAGAAACCGTCCCGACACCACCAGCATGTGAATTATCACCACTCGCTAATGTTCCTTTATTTTGTGAATGTGAATATTGTCCCGATGCAATTGTAAAGTCTCCTTCGGCGTGTGAGCCAATACCTATGGCATTACTTCCTGAACCTTCACTATGTGAATAATCACCATAGGATGTCGTTAAAAACCCTTCAGCATGTCCATAGATACCATATGTATACGATTGCCCTTCTGATGATGAATACAAACCAATACTATAAGAACCAGATCCTTTGGATGTTGATCCGTCACCTATTGCCTGTGTTCTTTGTCCTGTTGCGTTTGCATTACGTCCCCCAAAAACTTGATTACCTCCCCATGATGATGGAGGATTTGTATCTGACATAATTGCTTGTGCTCCTAATGTATCGACTGATGTGTCATATAAATAAACTATAGTATTTGTACCATCAAATGTTACCGCACTAACACTAAATACAGATGACGGGTATAATGAAGAATATGAAATATCATCAAAAAATACAAATGAAGTTGTTCCTGTCGTAAAGTTTAGTGAAACGTCACTATATGAAGAATCTAAAGTACATATCCCTGCGGTACACCCTGTTAATAAATAACCGTCATTTGATCCTGTTTTGGTTAGAGTGCCATTTGCATGTGAGTAGTTCCCATAAGTTCTACTACCGTTACCCAATGAAAATGATAATGTTCCATAAGCGTTAGAACCGTTAGTTTGTGTTTCATCCCATATTGAGATGGGTGAACATCCGTGAACGTTTCTTACATAAAAATCAACAAAACAATTTCCTGAAGATGATCCAGGTAGATTATAGTATGTTGTTGCACTTATGGTATTTGCGGTTAAACCATTTGTAAAATTAGTCGGACCATTAACTGTTCCTCCTGTAAATACACTACTACCACCTGTAGTTAAACCCGTTACCGTGAACGTACCTCCTTGATTATTTGTGAATGTAATCGTGTCAATACTAAACGTTCCTCCTGTAACATATGTGTCTCCTGTAATTTGTACTCCGTTAACAAAAAGGGTACTAGCGGATAGTGTATTAGCCGTTACACCATTACTAAAAATAGTCGCACCTGGAACTGTACCACCCGTAAATACGGAACCTGAAGTGACTCCCGTTATATTTACCGTACCTCCGGTACTATTAGTGATAGTTATTGTACCTGTACCACTATTATATGTTCCGCCGGTAATAGTCACAGAAGGGTATGCGTCAAACACTTGTTGTATTGATGCTTTATAAGATGACCCCGCAGGATCTTGTGATGTATCTCCTGTTATTACGATGTGAAGTAAATCGTCTACGGTTACTCCACTCGCTAAGGTTCTTGTTGTTAATTTTGCCATTTCTTTTTTATAATATATATAAGTTTATTGAAATTCATATGGTACTCCATCCATAAATTCAAATAAATCTGAATTTTGGAATTGTTTATAGTATATTTCAGTATCACAATAAACACACCCGTTATCATCAATTATTTTTACAACGTAACTAGTGTATGTTTCATATATCGCGGGTAATGTAAATGTGTATGGTATTGTTGGTGTTGTGTCTATGTATTGACAAGTACCATAACAGGTGTCACAAACCCATATATCGTATGGTGATGTTCCTGATGTTACTGAATTAATTGTTACTATTGTTGACATAATTTTAACAGTTTCCGTTTGGTGTGCATCTGAATGTTAACTTACCGTTACCGTCAACCTCAAATATTTGTGATATTGCATTACCACTTTGGTTGATAGGTACTTTTATGTATGTTAAACTCAAAGGTATTGTTAATGAACTATCTTCGTAAGCATATACTCCTGTTTGTATTGTATTCACATTAAATGATGTGAAGAAATTACCCACGACACCAAAATTAGTGAGTTCACAAATAGGACAAGAGAGTGAAAATTCTCCTGATGCTCTCCATTCTTTATATTTTGGGGTCGGTGTTGGTTCAGGAGCTAAACATTCTAAACAAGTAACATATGTTGTTGCAGTAGTCGCAGTAAAAGTATCTTGTGTTACTGATATAAATCCTGATGGTGGTGTATAACCCACATAGTTACCGATATAATTATAACAATCCCCTGTGGTTTTTAAGATATCACCAATCAATACGTTTATCGGTGGATATGCGTTTTGTATAATCATGGTATTATTAGTACAAGACGTGAATATAAATTGTGTTCCCATAGGGTATGATATTGGTATTGGTAACGCACATTCGGTATCGTCCGTACAAGTATTTCCCGATAATATCGTAGTTGTTCCTGTTACACAAGTAAATGATACGGTATTCTCTTGAGCACAAATACCAAAACTTGTATTACCCGTTATTATTAATGTTTCAGAGTTTCCTGAACAACCAACCCAATTTACAGTACAACCACTTTCACTTGTTACCGTATAACAATAACATTGTGGAGTTGGTGTAGGTGTTGGTGTAGGTGTCGGCGTTACACAAACCGAACAATCTGAATAAACGTCTAATACTTGTATTAAGTTTCTATTTGAAGATGCGGTTGTTTTACCGATATACGTTACACACTGTATTTGATTTGACGCACTTCCGTATAAAAGTGCTAAGAATGTAGTTCCCGTACTAACAACAGACCCTGAATATGTTATTGGTTCTGTAATATAATAATGTTCACCCGTATCACAGTCCAATAAGTCTTTAACTGACGAACAAACAAAATCTCCGCTATCAACAACAAATGTTACTGTATCCGCCGATGGTGTTACAGGGCAATATGATGGTGTTGGTGTCGGAGTTGGTGTCGGAGTTGGTGTTGTCCCTGAAGTGGATATCGTTATTGTGGCAGTAAACGCACTACATATATCTGGTGTTGGTGTGGGAGTCGGTGTAGGTGTAGGGGTGGGGGTTGGTGTCAGAGTAGGTGTCGGGGTTGGAATATCACATTCTAACAATACGTCAAAATCTAAATCTGAACACGGATCTGTAGGAATTGGTGTTATTGAACATATTCCTTCGTACATTATGGTACTATCTAAATCGGGACATCCGTATGTTGTTGGGTTCTGCCCAAAAAAATCACAGGTTCCACCTAATGAATTACTTAAACACCAATTTGTTCCGTTAAAAAATATGTATCTCGGATTAGTTCCTCCTGTCCAATAATAATCCCCGCCATAATTACCTTCTAATGTATATGTGCCGTTATACCCACTATATGAACTAATAGGTATTGATAAGCAATAGTTATTTTGACAATACCCACTACAAAGTGAGTCATTACAGTCAGTAACCAAAGTAGCAACACCATCGATTGTAACGGTACTATTTACCAATGACCCAATAGTATAACAACCATCAGGTATATTTGTGTCACCCGTAATATTAAAGACTAAACCGAGCGTTGTCGAATAACTCCACCCACTTACACTAAAGTTTACACTACTATTTAAACAACTTTCTATGTTAACTAATGCCATTGAATTATTACTTTATTATATAAATAATCAAAAGTTTATTTTATTGATGGTTTGTTTTTAAAATTATAAACTAAAGTCAATTCTGTTTACCCAATTACCTTCATTATCGTTTACCCAATACACCCATTTAACAGGGGTTTCTGTCGTTTTTAGTTTAACGTTTAAATATTCCTGATAACTGTACATGTCTTGTCTATGTAATACATTACCTAACTCATTTTCAATTCCTATATATATAAATTTAAAATTTTCAGTATAAGGTATGTAAAGTTTGAACTCATATTCAATTTCCTTTAATTCGTACCAATCTGTATTATCGTTCACCGGTGGGTTTGTTCCTTTTATGGTTTCGGGATGTAACTTTTTATTTTTAAAGTTTATTCCCGCATAATTTTCATATTGTGTGTGTGTTCTAACGTCACCTAACCCATAAACCCCTAAAGCTATATTGTTATCCTCTTCTTGTAACATATGTCTTAATCTACGTTTAGAGTCGTTATCCATTTCCCACCATTGTTTTTCAACAATACCATTATTTTTATTTTCTTGATTAAAGTCTGTCCAATGTTTTGTTCTACCTTCTCTTGTGTATTCATGCCAAACCACAGTCTTATGTGGGTGAAATAAATCGTAACCTAACGTATATGAACGAATAGATAAACTAATTTCATCACCAGCAAAATAGATATTAGGGTCATACTTATATTCTTCACAATGTTTTCCGATTGTAAAAAAGAAATGTCCACTAACAAATCTTGCGGGGATTGGTTTATCTAATGTTTGCCAATTTGGTATTGCGTGTGGTCTAAAAAGGATTGTTCCTCCCGGTGTGAAGTTAGACGCGACCATCATATATGGTTCAACATTTAATAATTGGTTATCTGATGGTCGGTACATTCCGGCATATGATGTGATGATTGGTTTTTTTGAACCTGTTATATTCATCATTTCAATCAATTCCACATCCCAATCTTGTAAAAATCTATGATGTGAATCTAATTGTATGGTGTATTCTTCACCGTCCCATAATTTTTGAATTTCAGAACGAGCCCAACAAAGCCCTTTACTTTCACTCCAATGATAATCTAATATTTTAAATCTTTCATCATTTGTGAATTCTTCCATCGATTCAGTTTCATCACGTTGCCAACAAATTCCAAATGTTAAATTTTCAGGGTGTTTTGCTTTATTAATACAATCCCTAATGGTTGGTAATAACTCAGGATCTCTATAAGATGCGATTTGTACAAATATTTTCATACAAATAAATTAGTTTTTTTTTCTTTTTTGTAAATCTTTATTAACTTGAAGTGTACTTAATCTTCATTCCTAAAACATAAAGATTAGTATCATTTTGAAAAACACTTAAACCAAAAACATTATTTGATGTTATTCCAGACATATAAGGTAAAACATCCAATGATGTGAATTTATTGATATTATAACTATATGTCTGTCCTGTCGTTATTGTTGTGGCACTATAAAACGAATTTACGGGTCCGTATTGTACGTTTATATCAGTAGAAACATTACCACTAAATGTTGGTATTGTTACCACTTCAGCGGATATCATAGAAGATAAATCGTTTGGAATTAATCCATTTATATAAACAGGGTCGGTACCTGCATTACAGGTACCAGCATAAAAGTTACCAATATAAGTAGGATTTGTTTCTGAACCTTTAAAGAAAATCTCTTTTATTTGATTAGTATTACCACTAAATATAGTACTTAATTGTTGTAACTCAACTTTATATGATGACCCGTAAAGGCTTTGTGACGTATCTGCAGTTGTTACAATATGTATAATTGTAGTCGGAGTAATCGCCGATGATTGAGCTAATGTTCTATCTGTTAATAATTGGTATGTTGGCATAGTTTATTTAATAAATATTATTTATTGGAAAATATAACCTACTCCGTCCATAAAATTAAAATATATATCATTTTGAAACGCCTTTTGGACCTCACAATTAATAACTGTCGAGTACACACATCCATTTGTATCAACAATTCTTAAATAAAGGTAATTTTCGTTTGGAAAAAAGTCATCAGTATCAAATATAATATTTGGTGGTATAAAGGTACTCCCTGAAACAAAAAAACAAGACGTGTTAGTTGAGTCACATATAAAAATATCATATGGTGGTTGTCCGCTCGTTACTCCTGTTATTTCTACGTTCATATATTATAAATACTTTAAGGGCAAGAAGGTAAATCGGTTACCACACCGGCAGTAACTTCTGCGATTGCATTATATGTTGGTGAACCACCTATTTTAACTAAAAAGTATCCTGTTAATAATGTTGGTGAACACCCAACATTATTAGAATATAAAATAGAACCGATTTGAGGTTCACTTTCATCAAGATACGCCAAAAAAGCCGCATTAACGGCACAAGTACCACCTGTAACACAATTAAATGCGGTACAGGCACTTAAAAATGAAGTATAAAAGTATCCCGTAATATTAGTTGAACTACCAAAAGGTGTGTAGTATGGATGTACTGTGCTTGGACCACAAGTTGGTGTCGGAGTTGGTGTAGGGGTTGGGGGTGGGTCATAACAAGAAACTAATTCAAAGTATTCACATCCTGTTGAATCAATAGTTTTAACCATTAATGTATTCGCACTTGAATAGAAGGAATTAAGTGTATATGTCCCTCCTGTTGTACTTGTTAAATAACAGTTATTTCCATATTCATCACATAGGTAAACACTCAATGGTGGTGTTCCCCCTGTTGTTCCTGATATCGTAATAACACTCATTATTGATAAACTAATGTAAACCCCTCTTCTGTTATCATAAAATAACTATCTTCAGTTAATATTATAAATGATTGACTACAATCGTTACATACTACCTCATATTCTATTTTTAATCTTAAATAAAATTTACAATCACCTAAAGGATCAACATCACCAACACATTTTGAAATAATTTCAAATGTATTTGTTAATAAATCAATAGTAAAACTTTGTATGTTCGGTATACTACCTAAAATACCTTCGATTGTTGATTGCCAAAGAGTGTCTTGTGGAATATCATTTAGTGTTGTTGCAGTATAAAATGGTACAGTATATATAGTATCTCCCGATTCACAATCCGTATATACCAAGAAATCACCATTTTCTGTTGTAATTGTAAATACGTCCTCAGTTAAAATAAAACACGTATCACCAGATCCTGGACAATCAATTTCTATTTGACAACTAAATACCGCCCCACTAAAACTACATCCGGTATATCCCGAAATAATATCAATATACCCCTCATTTAACATTTCCGATAAACCTCTTTTAGTTCCAACAGTAGTCGTAAAAGTACTATTACAAATATTAAATAACTGATAAGATGTTGGAGAGATACCGTTACAATCTATTGTAAAATCTTGTATATCGTAACAACCATTACTATCAGTTATTTCAACATAATAGTTTCCAGCGGATAAACCACTTACAGTTGATCCCGTTTGTCCGTTACTCCAATTATACGTAAAAGTTGGTTCTCCTTGATATATTACTACGGAAGCCGATCCGTCATTTCCATTAACACAATCTATTTTTTGTATGGAAGTTAAAAGTTGTCCTCCTGTTGTTATTGTAAAACCTGTGGATACCGCACAACCAACACTATCAGTGACGGTTATCGTATAATTTCCTGGTAGTAAATTATTATATGTTATTCCTGTCGATGTGGTATCTATTAGGGTGTCTCCGTTACTTAATACATAATCTAAAACTCCCGTATATCCTGAAAATACCTCAATAACCGCAACACCGTTTGGTTCCCCACATGTTGACCCGGTAGTTGTTGCACTAACAATAAATTTTTGAGTAGATGTTATATTTAATGTTGTTGTATAAACACAACTTGTTCCTGAACCTGAAATTGTTAATTCATATGTATCATTTTGTAAGTTAGTAAAACTATTAGTTTGATTAAGACTTGTATTTTGATAAACGGTGTTACCACTTAAACCTGATAAAGTGTATGTGTAATATCCTCCAAGCCCTGCAATTTGCACATCTATTTGTCCATTATTCTGATTGCAGTCTGAGTTGGTAACAATTATGTCTACCACATTAAATCCTCCTACGGGACTTAGAAACCCACTTAATGTTGTTTCACAAAAATTGGCGTCTCTTACAACAACTTGATAAGTTCCAGCAGCAAGGTTTGTTAATGTGAACACGTTTGATAATGTATACCCAACTTGGGCGGTAGAAGCCGAATAATAGAAAGGAGCGGTACCTCCAGTTAAAAAATACGTCAGACTACCATCAGATGCGAAACAACTTGGTGTTGATGCACTTAATAACCCTATACCTAATGGATCAGCAGCACCTACAAATTCACTTTTAGTTACCTCACAACCATTAATATCTGTTACCGTACAAGTATATACTCCTTGTGTTAATCCCGTAATTAATTGTGTGGTTTCTCCATTACTCCACAAATACGTATAAGGTCCGGTTCCCGTAACTCCTGTTACCGCCAATTTACCTTTATCAATAACACAATTAGATGTATTCACCTTCCAAAAACCAAAATCTAAAGAAGTACTTGCAGATATTACCGCGTTTTCAGTGTTAGCCGTGGTACCACCTGAATCAAAAACAGTAGCATAATAAATACCACTAGGTAATCCGTTAAAATCATATGGTAAAGTTCCTGTTGTTTCTACAACGTAAGGAACACCATCTTGATAAAGAAGAATAGTATATGGGGCACCTGAAGATGTTGCACTTATAGTTAAAAATCCGGTATCTTGTCCACAAGTAGTTCCTGATGCGGTAACTACATTTGCCTCAAAACATCCCGTTACATTAACATTAACATATAATTCATTATTTTGTAAATTAAGAGTATCATTTATTCTGAACACATAAGTACCTCCTGTTAGCCCTGTAAATGTTATAGGAGAACTACTTGTTTGAGCAGTTAAAGTTCCCGGAATAATATTATCAATTGTGTATGGGGCAACACCACCATATGAAGTGAAAGTCACACTACCTGTTGCTGCGGAGCAAACCCCCGTAACTTGGAATCCGTAACTAAGTGGTCCTGATGTACATGTTTCTGTACAAGTTACCCCTGTAGCAATATAAACCCCTCTTGCCGAACCAGAATATGATTCATCTATACATATACTTTCACCAAGTGAAACTCCGAATTGGTATAATCCACAACAGTCTACATATTCATAAACACCATCCGTTAATCCTGATACACAAGCCATATATAATTTTTTTCTTTATTTTTTTATTAAGGACAAACCCCCATGTTTATTGCTGATACAAATCTTGGAGATGTACTTGTTGGTATTGTAGTTGAGCAAACATTAAATGTTCCTCCACCTAAAAATGAAGTAGTCGTCCCAACCCCACTACAGTTATATGTGGTATAAGCTCCTCCAGTTGGACTAAACGTTACTGCCCACATATATGTCACGCAAGGTGTAGGGGTTGGTGTAGGTGTTGGAGTTGGAGTTGGCGTCAAAACTGTTTGTTGTGAACAATTTATTTGTAAATCAACCCCTATGTTAAGATATAAGGTTTTACTTGTAAAATCGTCGTAACATGTTGAATTACTAACTACAAGTGTACTTCCAGCCAAATAAAAATTTAATCCGTAATTGTATAATTCAACTAAATATGTATTAACCGCATTTACCAAATCAGTGGTTGATGGGTAACCACCAATACCATACCCTGTATAAAATTGTTCTTGTACTAAAATTTGTGAATCTAACCTACAGTCAATATACCAATTAGTAACTATACTATTAATATCACAATCACTCTGTGTGAATCCACTATTAGTTAAAACGTTATTTAACGCATAATTCAATATTGCTGCCGGATCGGTTTTTACATCACATTTTAATGTCTGATCAATACAATCATAACTAAATGGTTCTCCGTTATACGTACACGGAATACAAGAAACAGGAATAAATGTACAACCTCTTTGTCTTCTCCAAACAAACTTTTGTCTATGGAAAATAGAATTTTCCATTTTTTGTCCTGTTAACCATAAAGTGGTTCCTGGAACTACTTGTTCTAATAGTCTTTGCCAATGATCACCTAAACCTAAAGTATAGTCTATCATTTTTTGATATGTAAACTTATTAGAAGGTATTCCTACAGTTTGATCAGACTCCAAATATCTCCAATAAACTGATTGTAACGTAGGGTAACCTCCCGTTTTACCATCAAATATTGTTTGTCGATTTCTAACATTAATGAAGTTATTATAAAAACTTTGAGCGAACTCAAAGAATGTTTTTTCTTTTGGTTTTGGGTTAATAAATGTCCAATCTATATTACCAGGATATGGGTATGGTGCCGTCAATCCTGAATTTGGTATAGGGTATCCGTACTTTACAGACATATCCCATATATCATAAGTAATACCTTGACCCATGTTAGTATATAACTCAATATTTTTAGAATTAATTACTAACCTATCATCACTAACAGTATAATCTACCCCATTAAAATTTGACCCGTCTTTTCTATTCCCCGTATCATTAACTGCCCAAGATTTTTGATTATCACTTATCTTAGTTAACGTATACCCTTCTGCAATATCAGGAAAATCTCTAAACCTATCCATATATTCTTGTCCATATGTGAATGGTTTTAATGATGATATTAAATATGGGTTGGTTGGGTTAAAGGATGAGTTTACAGAGTCAGCCTCTTGATTTGATCTATGTTCAGGACTTGTCTCAAACCATCCAGCCCCTTTTTGGAAGAAGTTGTCGTCTGTAATTGCGGGACTTTGGGGGTACCCATCAGAATCAACTCCGTAATCGTTTAATGTCGTTGTTATTAAATTTATAACCCCACTTGTAGTATATCCTGTGTAAATCACACCCAATAAACTAAATGTATTAGCCGGATCAAAAACAGGTGTCTCTACATATGTTGTCCCTCCAGAAATTTGACAATACTTTTCGTAAAAATCATTATAATTTATTTTAGTATCAGCCAAATAAATAACTTCATTAAACTCTAATAATGCTTCAGGGGCACCTATAAATCTCATAACATATTCCAAAGATTGTCTAGTCCCCTTTGTTCTAAACATGTGTGCGGAGTTTAATATTATATTTCTATAGTATTGATAGTTTAACTCTGTTGGTGTGTCTGAAACTGACTGCCCAGGAAAAACTTGTTTAGCGTTTGGATCAAATACTGAATTTAAAAACCCTTCATTTGTTATTGGTGAGATGTCTGAATTAATCCCTAATGTTTGAGCTAAATTTGTGAGTAGTTGTGAAGGTATATCATTACCTACTTGGTAATTTACAGAGTTCATATATGCTAACGCATCAATAAACTTTTTAACTTCATCAAAACTTCTACCGTATATTTGTAATACCTTTTCAATTTTTTGATCATCAGTATCAAACTCTTTGAATGATCCTGTAATTAAAAATCTACTTATTAAATTTGTTTTATATTCGTCTAATTTTTCAGCAATACTCTGTATTTGAGATATATATTGTTCAAATTTAGTACTATTAATATCTAAGTTCCAATACTTGTCTATCGGCCAAGTTACTTGTTTTGTAAATAAAGTATATTTACCTGCCGAATCGTAATCAGGATATGTAAATTTAGCACTGTATTTTGGATACACACTTCTATTTAACATAAAATCTTCAACCTCATCAAAGTTATCTAAAAATACCTTTTCTGTTGTTTCATTATTTAATTTTATAACTAAATTAAAAGTTGATGCACTTTGTCCGGGAAACATATCCCCTTTCACTGTTAATGTAAGAGTACCCCCTGTCATATTCTCAACAGGAATCATATCCGTTACTTTGTATTCTGTACTAACATCTCTAAAATAAACGGCATAACTTTCAAAGTTATTAGTCATATCCCTAAATGGACTAACAGTTATCGGTCTAGTTAATATGTTTCTAGCGGCGTTTTCAGAATAATCAATACTAAATGGGTTATAGATTAAACCAGTATTAATATCAAAAGTGGTTTCATCGTTTTTTCTATCATAAACAATATTAGATGCAGTATTTCCTGTATATAATCCTGACGTTTGTCTTGGATAAACCTCTAAAGCCGCAGGGAAAAAATTTATTACCTTTATAATTGAGGTTGACATTCTTTTCTGTAGGGAACCATACAACGAAAAACTAGTGATTTCCGATATATCAAAATTTGGGTAAACTTTAAAAGTCTTTTCAATAATCCTTTTTACCTCTTCAATATTATCTATTTTAAGGTTTTCTAAAGTATAAGGATTAGAAAATATACCAGTGTCAAATTTTCTATTTGTCTTTTCATATATTGCACTAGTAAACTCAAAATTACCTTGCGTCAAACCTCCCCCATCCACAATTTGGAATCCTACAAGGTTATCAGAAAAGGTTTTAACCCCACCAGGTGGAAAAAATATTTTATTTGCCATTAACTAATAATATTTGTAAAGTTTTTACTAAAATCTATATTGTTTCCTCTATCTTGTCTAACCTCATATAGTAATTCATTAAAATTATCTCTAACCTCAAACAAGTTATATTGTTTATAGATATTACCGCCACTATCATATAACGTGTAAATACCGTCTTCAATACTTTTAGTTTGGTTACCATAAAGAGCAATCGCTATAGTATCTAAATCATAATCAGCCATTTGAATATCAATGGTGATTGGATTAAAAAACGTATTCGTAACTATGATGTTTTGGTTTGGTTGCCCAATAAATGGAGTCGCGTTTGGTTTATTGGTTGGTGACGACGATGGTGATAGCGTACAAAACACTAAATCACTTCCTCCATCAACATATCTATATCTTATACTTTTTTGTGAGGAATTAACTTGTTCTGTAACAATAGGTTCACAAAAGAAAGAAGATGTAACGATTCTATAAAAATTAGGTATTTTTGTCCCGTCCTGATTTAAGTACTCAACTCTATACCCAACAAGTCCTTGGTTTGTAAATTTATTTCTAAATTGTGCAGGTACTTGGTTAATGTCTATTATAATACCTTTAACGTTGGGTAATGCAGATAATACTCCACAATCACTGATTGTTGTTCTTATTTCTGCAGGACGTAAATAAACGGTATATATTCCTTTCTTATTAAACTCTGAAGCCGGAAGTTTTAAACTATACAATCCACCTAAAATTTCAACATTAGCATTACCACCTGTATCGCCATTATGAAAATACGGTGTCAATATACTTCTTGAGTTTAATTTCTTTAAAAGAAAGTTATCTGTAACATCTCTTGAGACGGTGTAATGTAAAATTATATCTACATCATCTGGTGACACGTCAGCCGGTCTAACTATTCCATAAGTTCCTAATGCCATTTTTTTATTTTATAAATAGTTTATATTGTTTTTTTATGTGGTTTTTATTCGATAATACCCATAACCGTATCTTACAAGATCACCAATATTATCAACCTCACCTAACCTTTGTAGTGGTTCAAATGCCGAATACTTACCCCTTTCTATATAAACATCCGTTTGTATTTCAGGTGACATAACAAAATCAAGTAAATACTCATTTTTAGTCATTGCCGATGCGATTATATCATTTGATGTTATACCACTACTATTAACAATATAAAAGGTTTTACCATTAACTAAATCGTAATAATTAACATTATTAATTGTATAGGCAGTATAATCAGGAGTCATTGAGTCAACTTGACCAAATACTTGATTGTTTTTATTAAACACATAACCGACGGTGTATGGTGCTGGACCCCACCTTTTTAAATCTTGTATCCTTGATTTTGTGAATCCAGAAATTGGGAATGGTACTGTCGTGAAGTTACTTGATATTTGATATGGTATATTATTTTGTGCGTCCCCATCAAAAATGTAGTTATAAGATATTGGCGTATTAGCCCAATTACCTTGTTGTGGTATAAATGTTATAGTTCCTTGTGGATTCGTAACTGATGCCAAAACTAAAGGTATTGTTATTGGTTTTTCTATTATGGTTACCCCCCACGGATTTGACCCCGATAATGTTATTGTATAATCACCTGAACTTACATATGTATGATTTAAAAATGACGTTGTTAGTGGTTGTGATAAACCATCTCCCCAATCAACACTATATGTTGTGAAGTCTAAATAACTAACAGTAAAATCTCCAGAAGTGTTATATAATGTAACTTCATACGTATTAAATGGGTTTGCTCCTGAAAATAAAAAGTTGGTTACTATATCTTTTTGTAATATTAATCCGTCAAATTCAGAATAAAACCCAATGTCGTTATATGTTTGTGTAAACATGATAGGTATCGTTAATCCTGTTAATACCGAATCTCCGTTTGTCCCCCCACTTAAAATGTCAGACATTCCAGAGTAAATATATATTTGATCCGTTCTAAAAATTTGATTAGGTACCGCAAGATCTAGACACGGTTGTTCCTCATAACTATACCCCGTATCTGCGGTATAAATAAACCCGTATATGTCTAAAGCTAAGGTTTCGGGTGATATTAAAATACTAAATTTTTCTGATTCCATTATGGGTTAACGTATTCATACCAGATTATAGCTTCAGAGGCTAAAGGACCAACACCAACTCTTGTTAATGCTGGAGTTTCTTTATATATTTTATATTCATATGTTGAATAATCTATATCTACTTTATAGTAAAAGTACTGTGATTTATCAAAGTTGTACACCGTAGGTCCAACTAATGACGATTGTGGTGTGTTCATCATTCTTACAAATTGTCCTTTTTTTGCATTAAAGAATTTAGCACTCATATAAAATGTGGTGTTTGTTAAATATGATGGGTTTTTCAACCAATAATAAAAAAACCCCTCTTTATCTGCACCAACATAATCAAGTAAAAATTTTGGTTTTTTAACGTCTACCTGTGTAGGATTTAAAATTGGACCAATGAAACCAGGTTCTTTTAATCCTTGTTGTGTTGGTAGTACCACTGAAAAAAGTATCTTTTGATTTTCAGGTACTTTAGTGTCGTAAAAATCCAATTTAAAAAAACTACCTTTAAATGAATTTGCAAAATAATATATCTCACTGTCAGTAAAAGTCGCATACTGATAATCATCTAACCAATTAGTGATTGATGGTGGGTTATTCATAAAGTCTGTTGTTGTTGCTGGATCAAAAAAGTTAAATTGGTAGTATATCTCTGTTTTATCTTGATTTAAATCCCACGGCGCGTGAGCAAATTTTGTAGTTTCAAAATCATCAATACCGTTTATCGCCTTTTTAACAACTTCGGATTCATATTCCTCAACACCCATTTCCCTACCTTCGGTATCAAAAGATAATTCAATAGGTATAATAACATCTCTATCATTAACATTAAGATTAAATCTATAGTAATTATTATTCACAGTCGTCGTTAATTGGATCGTTTATCAATGATGTTGTCACCATATTATTTCTCTTAATAGGTTTTTGTAAAAACAATATGTTTTTAAATGGATAATGGGCACCGTTTATAAATGGGTTATCAATACCAATTCCGTCACCATCTATGTATCCATATGTATATATATCCCTCCATATGAAAGTCTCTTCGTATTGTGAATACCAAGCATAGTTAGGGATATTATCTACCTCACCTTTTTTACCATATTCTAAATAGTCACTAAATACCCGTATAGGTACTTCGTAGTGTGGTTCATATGCGTAACCACTCGGTAAATTTAATGGTGAATTATCTAAAAAATTAATAGGGTTAAATGAATATTTGTGATATAATGATGATATAACATATTCTTTTTGTTCCATATAATTATACTCACAAAAATCACCTTTAATAACGTCACCAACATTTAATAAGTTGTTATAATAAAAATATTGACCACTACCAACGGGGTATTCGTATGAGGATGATGTTATATTATCTTTATTTATAGATGATCCGTGATCCCACCAGTTATCTACATTATTTCTTTGGAAGTTAAATCCCCAACCAATATCCAACCCAACAACATTACCGTTTTGGTTTATCGATGGTGGGTTAAACCAACCCATGTATCCTCTTTGTATTATACTAACAAATAAATCCATTACGGGTTTACCGTTATTATCTTTTAATTGGTTTATTTCAATATCTTTATCAAAACTATAACTAAAGGTTTTTGATCCATCTTTAACGGATACCCTTTGTAGTTGGTTTGGTGTAAGTGCTGAATATTCCAATTTTGATTTAACAGGAAATGGATTTGTTTCAAACCCCGCCTGTAATAAATTAACGTCTTCAGCGTTTGTTAATATTTTATGTAGTCTAACATAGTATATAGATTTAGTTTCTCCACTATTTTGTATATTACTTATTCTTTTAAAATTACCATATGTTCCTGTTGTTGTTTGAGCCACAGGGAATTTTAAATCATATATACTAAAGACATTTTCTTCTGTACCGTAAGTCCCATCACCAACACCATATACTTCAAATGTGTTTTTACCCCCCAAACCTAATGGGTTTGTTGGTATTGATAACTCAACGTTTTCTCCGGGTTTTAAATTGTGTTTAGTTCCACAATAAAAATAAACTAAAGATTTACCATTAAATGATGAGGTATCAATAACAAATGGTATCCCATCGGACGCAATAAAATTATTAGTAACGTTAAATTGTTCACTCGTATACGCCATTGCATGTTGGGTGTCACTACTAAACCCATATGATAAATAAATCGACCAATTATATGTTGTTGAACTTTTTGCAACAAACGGGATGTGTCCGATAATTCCTTGTTTTCTAATGAACGTAAACTCTTCAAATTGTGGATAACCTTCCCACAACACTGATGGGTTAGGTGGTGTATTAGCAGTAGCATTTGCAATAGCGTTAGTGTAGTATAACGTATTTCTATATGGTGTGTAAGATGTTTTTCCACTAACCGTATTGTTAAAAACATTTACAATTTTACCTGAAACTCTAATTGTTCCACTTTCTTGTCTTTCTTTATTGAATAACTCCTCTTGGTTAACAGTAATCGATCTGTCACCTTCAACCATTGTCCTTCTATCACCAATTAATGGTGGTTGTATCCATACATCTTTATCCGTACTTGCTGCGTATCGTTTTGAACCTAAGACAATTAATATTTCGTTTTCATTAGACATCTTGATTTAAAATGTATTTTGTTATATATCTGTTTATTGAGCTTTTACCTTTACCTAAACCAAAATAAAAATGGTATGGTGAACCAACCAAGAAAGGATTTTGTTGTCCTGCCGGCATAGTTTCATCTGTCGAACCACCCGGTGTTGAGTTATATATATAACCTCTTCTACCTGTGTTTAAATTATTAAAGTATTGTGAAAATGGTGACTGATAAAAACTTAAGTCTTGGTATTTTTGAGAGTAGAATCCTCCACTACCTAATAAGTTTGTCTCCCAATCATTTAAATCGCTACCAAATATTGTATTTACAGATCCTTGGTTCAATTTCCATTGATAAAATGGTACTTCTTGAGTTTTAGGGTAACCAAAATAATTTGTAAGTGTTGGAGTAAATGTTGTTATTCCTGGTGACACGACTATTCTATTTTCAGTGTTTGAGGTAAAGAATACTCCAATCGTTGCGTCTCCTGCGGTGGCAATATATATATCACCAACACCATCATATGTGTCTTCATCAAACCCTTCAACGCCATACTCTGAATTAATACTAAATAATTGTACAATGTCTCCGTCCAGTCTATCTTCACTTCTTGAAAACATTCTATTAATTGATGCATCCCCAAAATTAAATATCTGTTGTAAAAAACTAGTATTAATAAGTCTTGATACAATAAATAACTGTAATAAATCTGACGTATCGTTATAGGATGTTGATTTAATTGTGTCAACAATATACCCCTCAAAGTCAGGGTTAGTACAAATTTCTTTAGTAAATTCATCTCTTGCACCTAAATCCATAATAGTTGTTGGGAAAAATATATTCCTTTCGTTAGCCCCACCAAAATCAACAGGTAGAAGTGTTGGGTTTGAGTATGTCCCTTGTTTTGGTATTTGTCCAACAAAATTATTTGAGTCGTATGGTGTTGATCTATAGAAAAATGAGTTTGTTGTATTTTCTGTATAAAAAATTGGTCCTTGTCCAGGTCTAATGGTACTATCATACGTACCACAAAACTTATATTTTTTTGGTTGTCCGACAATGTTAAAAATTGTTTGTTTTTTAAATGAGAACATATATAAAGTACCATTAACCCAATTGTTTTGGAAAACGTGTGCGAAGATTCCTCTACATGCACCAAACATCATTCTAAATCTAAGTTTCCATTCGGTAAAGTTTTCAAAGTCTTTTTTAATGTTTACCACATATGGTTTTTGAATAAATTGATAACATCCTGATTTAATCCTTACCGGGTCTTCATTATCATCACAAGGAGTTTCTATACCAAAACTATTTGTTGCCGCATCAATTGTATAACATTTTAATGGAACCATACCTGCACAATCAAAAGAACTTAAAACACTGCTCGCCGCGTTAGGTACGTCAGGACCAAAGTCTTGTGAATTGTTTGATGAGTCTGTTGATCCAACACCAACAATTAAAGTTTCGGCATTTTCTGATAAAATATATGATGTAAAATTATCATTTTGATGTAATGAGAAACTATTTAAACCATCGTTTTGATTAACATCAGAAGTTGGTAATCTGTCAGATCTTAAAACTAACTTGGGGTTTGCCCCCGAAGGTATTGTTACTGAAAGAGCCCCTGACGTTGTTGTATATGCGGGAGAATATATCCTACCATTATAACTTGATAATGGGTTAAAATCGTTATTTGGATTTTGTGTTGTTGCCATATAGGATCCACCTTCTGTATTACCTTGTAAAATACCTGTAGTGTTATAGTATTTTATAGTGTTAATACCATTTTCAGAAACCGCAACTGTTGAGTAATACGTTCCTAATCCATTACCTGAACCAGGATTCCATCCACCACCTAATGATTTATCCAATGAAGAATAATATCTAATAGATGTTGATGTTACGGAACTAAACTGAGTTCCGCTTAATTGAAAGTTAAACGGTTGATGGTATATACTAGATGTTGCGTATGGTGTTGTATGTGCTTCTGGTGATCTATTGTTATTATACCAAGCACCTGAACCTGAGTTTGGTTGTATTGGTACATTTAAATTAAATTGTCCTCTAACATTAACAGTGTTTGAACCTAATGGATACCCAAAAATTTTAGATAAGTCATAATTAATATCCTGTTTTTCTGAATAGGTATCAACCCCTCTAACCAATATTAAAACATTCATATCTTTCCAACCATCACCATTAAGTGTTAATGGGTTAATTCGTTCGGTAAACGTTGATGTATTTCCATTCCTATATCTTATAAGTTGTAATTTATTTAAAACATATTTTCTTATCAATGATGATGTGTCATATTGTGTTGCCGTATTTGGGTTATTATTAATATTTATTCCACTCGCTAAAATGTCCGCATTATATGCTGTCATACCTGTAATCACTTGGTAATACTCTAACCCTGTTTTAAACTTATATTCTTTTTCTGATGAGGTTCCAGATACTTGTATATTAATCGTTACTGAATTACCAATTTGGTTTACGTATGTTAATGGTGTATTTGTAACGGCAGTATATGATGTTCCCGTTATTGTGTTAGAACCGAATTGGTTTGTTACTCCACTGACAATATTAATATCATTAATATTATTAGGGTTAGTAAATGTTACTAACGTACCTGACGGATATGTGCCTAATGTAGATTGATCACAAAGTAACACTATAATGTTATCAGTAAATGGTGTTCCATTATTTACCGTTGTAGTAATAACATTAGGTGCCGTTGTGTCAAAATATCTACTTCTTATATTTGCCAAATTTAAAGATTGTGAATACGTAATATCCTCTTGACTATAGTATTTTTCATTTGTCTCTGTAAAATCTTTCGTTATTGGCATCCCAATTTCAGGAGATGTTGGGAACCCCGCAATACCATATCTAATACCATAACTATCTGCTTGATATTTTTGGTTTTTCTTAGTGTCACTTCCTGAATATTGATCCGGACTTAACTCACAAAAATACGTTGGTCCAGGGGTTGGTGACGTGTACGCACCTTGTGTGATTTGATCGTCATTAGAATCAAAGTTACAAATATTAACGTTTGGTACCCCACCCCAAAAGTCGTTAGAGTTAACATTCGCCAAAAACGAATTATTACCTCTTGTATTGACAGTATACTTACCTATCTTTGTTTCAGCGTTTGCGCTACCTCCCAAAGGCGAATCGGTTATCTCTTCCAATTCCAAGTCAGGCGAGTCACAAGAACACGCCTCACAGTCAGGATATGACATCATTGGGAGATTAATCCCTTTAAAGTTAAACTTAGTTAACATTGGTGATACTTTAGCTGCGAATAGAATTGCTGCAGCTATAAAGACAACTGCCGCTAAACTATAAAGAACAATTAACCCAATTGCGGGATAGGCAACAATTGCCGCTGCAATGTATTGGTACGCCAAATACAACAAATATACAGGGAAAAATATAGCAATAACCCATTTTAATATCGGCCAAACAAGAGCTAATACATGTAAGACAGGTATAAGTGCGTATAATATAGGACTAAAAATAGTCACAACTAAATTAAATAAGAAAAAGATAAAATCAAAATTTCTTACACCATCGTTAACGGGAAATCTATTTGTTGTTGTTGTACAAGTCCTATCCGTAATTTCTTTTATTCCTAAATGTCTACTTCTATTATATCCCCATTTCCACCTATCAATAAAATTTGCAATAGTATAAACTTTATTAAAATGAAATTCATAAAATCTATCCTCACAATTTATTGCTTCTTGAATCATTTGTAAGCCGATTGTTGTTCCCGTATCTCCATAGTCGTTCCAATCTAAACTAAACCCATATGAAAATAATTGGGCGTTTAAATCTGTTGGTTGGCTTGTGTTACCTGCCGACCATCCCCACTCTTTAATATTAGGAACTAAATAATCTGCCCTTAGTATGTTATTTTCTAACCCATCTTCATTCTGATATTGGATTCTAAATCTATATTTTGCCTTTGTTGGAATACCTACTGTCGGGTCGTTTGAAAGTATTTGTTCCCCAAATTCGTTTGTTGTTACGTAATCCAAATTCATAGGTACCTCAGTTAACCATGTCCCTTCGTCATCAATTATTTTACCTCCTTCAGGTAAACTATATTGTTCCAATATTGGTCTACCATTGGTATCATAATCTATTGTTTGTCTTACTGCTAAAATTGTTCCTGACGATGAAACTAAATCACAAAGATTACCTGAATCTTTTTTAGGTTTACAATTAGTTTTTAAGAAGTCTTCTTCTGCGGTTGAGAATATTGACCCCATAAATATGGAGTGAGGTTTAACTTCAATACCAATATCTCTTAAATCAAAATCTACTCTTGTAATACCAACATCACATAACTCCTCTTCTCCCCAAAAAGATGTCACGTCAGCATCTATTTTTATGTTTACTATCTGTGGTAATGATGCTAAGTCTGTTGACGACTTGAATTGATCTCCGTTAAATTGTTCAGGACCAGCCATACCCATTCTAATTAAATCGGCAGGGCGTAAAGAGAAACAACCAATATTAGATAAGTCTAAATCTAAAACTACAGTTTGTATTCCTAACGGAACACCAATAATCATAAAGTCACCACTTTCGTTTGTTTTAACGGTGAACTTATAATACTTGTCATAAACCTCAAGTACTTCTTTTCTTGTTAATACGTCTTCTCTATCGGGAAATGTACCTGTTGGTGTATGTCCACCATATTCTTGTCTATATGGTAATAGATTATATCTATATCCATCATCATTTTTAATATCTAAAGTTTTATAGGGATATAATGTTGATATTACAACATCATCTTCGTCTTCAGGATCTAACGGTACAAACACCGAAACTGTTGCGTTTGGTATTCCGTATCCACCATTAACTATTACTCTTCCAGCAATAACCCCATAGTCGGCACAAAAACGTGTATACACATCGTCTTGTCTTAATTTTAATGATAATATTTCTAAAAAATCAAAATCTTGATTAACATTAATTCTTATGTTTTTGTCAACACCAGGTTGAGTTCTTATTCTATAACTTTTAGTCATCAGTCTTTTAAAAATAAATAGTTATGTTCTTACTTTTAAAAAGTAAGGGTTATAGAAATAAAATAAAGAATCTTATGAAAAGTCTACGGTTTTTAGACTCTTAACTCTCACTTTAATGTCCTTGTTATTAAATCTAACTTGGTACACTTGATCGGGTTCTGCAAATATTGTATCGTCAATTAATGCAATTTCTCTTGTTGTTTTATCAAGATATTTTTGAGAAGTTTCAGATGAAGAGTATTGCCCACCAACTTTATTATAAACCTTTAAGTCTGATAGTGTTGATACCCCTGCAACATTTTGTATTAACCTTCTTACATCTGAAACGTTTACATTTTGTCCCAATTCTCTATTTCCTGGCTCCATATAGTTGGAGACGGAATTGATAATCTCAGTAATCACTTGTCCTTGGTTTCTATCTGATTCCATCACCACATAAATATCAAATTCAAGATCAATAACTTTAGCAACGTCTATAGAGATATAATCATTAATCATTCTATATTTTGATAGGTATGTCGCTAAATTGGATTTTAAATTATTAGATACGACTTGTGTTAATTTACCGTCAGTATCATAAGATAATATTTGGATTTTAATTTTATTGTTATTTTCAGTTATTGAAACCTTTGCTGGTGCTCCGTATTTACCAGGCATTGTGTCAATAATAGATTTGTAGTCATTTACTGTTACCGCCCTTTTTTGTGCGGCAAAATTAAATGTAACCATATTTCTAACTTCTTCGGTTGTTGGTGGATTTGCTCCACCTATTGCTGCAGTTACATTATTAATTGCTAATGATTGTAATACATTAGTGTTAACGATATCAGAAGGTCCCGTTAATGCAAAATCTATTGTCCCCACTTGATTTATAACACTGACACCTACATTAGTCGCCAATCCACCACCAATTCTATATTGTACAAATATAGTTGTACTTGGTTGTACTGTTAAACCTAATCCTATATTATTTTGATAATTTGCTAAATCTAATTTAATACCGTTTCTTGCAAAATCAGCAAGTTGTTGATTTGGTGTCGTTGTTCCTCCACCAAATTGTACTTTCATAAACCCTTCAGGTGTATACTCAGTAATGAATCTATTTTCTGTTTTAATATACTTACCAACCTTTACCCCGGCTTTGTCCGTTGGTTTTGTTATATCTTCAATAAATACAGTATCTTCGGCTAGAGCGTCGACTTCATACCATCTATTCTGAGAACTTAAAAAATCCCCGTATGTTGGTATGTTAGGATAACTTGTCCCGTCTTTTTGTATAATTGATGTTACCCCTAAAACGTTTCTTTCAGGTAAAAAAAAATTAAAAAATGGAACAACGTCAGCTGGATTAATAACTCTTTTAAATACTTTTGTAGTTCCATTAACTACTACCTCTCTTTTTGTAATAACGTAATTTATAATTTTATTATTAGCGTCAAAAGTTGGTCTTTTTGTTCTGTTTACAAATCCTTCATTATTATATTGTGTTGAGAAGTCAATGTCGTAAACTGTTTCAAATGTTGTCCCCGCACCATTAAATTGTGATCCAGCACGTAAGATACCTAAATATCTATAATCCTCACTATCACCAAGTGGTGGTACAGTAATAGAAACATCAACCACAGCGACTGAAGGACGATAACCCGGTATTTTTAAACCATAAGTTCTTGCTATGTTATATATAGAAGATCTTTGTTGTGCATATTGTAAAACCGTTTCTTGTATACTTCTGTCTATATGGAAATGTAAGTTATCGGCAACTGCCGCATTTAAATCCATTAATACTGAAAACACAGAAGCGTCGTTAAAATTTTGTACTAACTCAGGATAATACTGTTTTGTATAATTTATTAAATCCTGTCTTAGACCCTGAAAGTCCCTATTAGTATAATTAATTTTTTGATTAGCCATATTTAAATGTTTATAATTACAAATTCTTTACTTCCAAAAGCCTTATTTTCGTCAGTATAGTCAATTTTTAGTTTTGCGGTGTATTCTGCAGTGTTTGCTCCGGGTATTTTATATATACTAGCCTGTCCCAAAAGTTCGTAATCCAATTGTCCAACAACCTCATCAGTTTCAGTGTAGGGTTCAATCGTTATACTATTAATTAAAAGATTAGGTATGTATTTTGCAACTTGTTCTTCAATGTCTGATTTAATGTTTTCAAATGTTTCACCATCTAATGGTTCAAATATGAATTCATAAATTCTAGTACCAAAATCAGGTAAATAATACCTACTACCTTTTCTTGTCAAAATTAAATGTAAAAGATTTGTTCTTATCTCTTCATCTGAAAATTGAGTTAATAGTAAATAATCCCCGACATTACTTTGTCTAAAAGGAAAACTTATTCCATATGTTCTACCATCTGCCATATCTAATAAATATAGTGTTGCTAATTTTCTAATAAATAGATATAAAATAAAAAATCCCAACTTACCGTTGGGATTTATGTAATTAATTATTGTAATTTAGTATTACCTTTTTCATAACTGGGTTCAAATGGGCAATGTAAACATTTATTACCACAACACTTGCCTCGTTTTTTGTGATACTCTTCAGTCATTACCATTCTACCGTTTTTATCGTAATAAAAGTCTGTAGGAAGGAGTTTAGGGTTAATAAACTCCTTCACATATAACTCTTGTATCCAATCTTTAGATGCCCCTACATTCATTTTATTTTATTTATACAATTTCACATGCTCCACCCGCACAAGCCACTTCTCCTCGTAGGTCAGTGTTATCTTGTAACTCAATTACTTTAGTAAGATCAATATTAGTTAATGTTTTTACTAAGTTTTCATATTCTTCCTTTGTACAATCGGAAAACGGAGCCTGGGTATAAGAACCACCATTGTAAGGTAAAACTGACAAACCGTTGTAGAAATCTCTATTATTCCACATCCATTCACCTACTAAGTCCCACTCATCTTCTTTAATTGAAACCGTTGCAGATACGTTGTGAGAGTTTTGTCCGTTTCTATGTCCAGGTTTAATCCATTCTTGAGATACTTTTTTAACTCTTTCCAACATTTGGAATACAGACTCGTGTCTTATAATAGCCCCTTCGGGTGCCTTTTGTGGTATACCAATAACTGCAGTATCGTGAGGACGGAAAAACTCATCTTCAATCAACTCAGGGTGGTTAACCGCCAAGTAAGAATATATCGATTCATTTTTACCTACACGGATTCTTCTTAAATAGAAGTCATTATGCCAAGCGTGGATTCCTGATGAAGTACCCAATACCAATGATGAGGTACCTGATGGTTTAACAGTTGTTGTTCTTGCTGATTTATTAATTCCAATAAGTGTTGCAACTCTTTCGTTTTCTTCTTTAACTGCCTTAGCCGCTTTTTTCATATCATATCCTAAAACAACTCCTGATCCAATACCTGTCATTCCAACACCAATAAGTGCGTCTTTTTCTGTTGTTCTTTTCCAAATATCTCTTAGATAATGGAAGTCAGTGTATCCTGCTTGTAGTGTTCCAATGAACGCAGCCGCTCTAACTCTTTTTTCAAAGTCCTCTTGTGACTCGATGTCAGATGCATTTACTTCACATAGGTTACAGAATTGGAACGGACGAAGTGCTATTTCACAACAAGGGTTTGTTCCCCAATCTTTATCGTTAGATAGGTAGATTCCAGGTTCTCCTGCCCCTGATAACTCAATGCGTTTCCAAAGATCCATAAAGAATTCTTTTGTGATTTTGTGACGAAGAAGTACTGCCGAGTTATTAGCTCTACCTCTTTGTGCGTTTTGTTCCCACCAACTTCCTGATTTACAAGAAATCATTTCTTCATCATCGGCTGAGAATAAAGAGATAAGTGCTGCCCTTCTAATACCACCTGCAAGTACCGCATCTGCAATATGACATACGATATCGTGAGTTTCAATTGGTGTTAATTTTTCACCATCTTTTTTGTTATCCAACACTTTTGTAATGTGGTGAATACAATCTTTTAATGGTTGAGGACCTGGAGCCTTTCCTCCTGATGTTACAAGCATTGCCCCTTTGTGTCTGATATCTGAAAAATCAAATATTGGTGTTGATGATTTATAACCTAAGTATGATTCCATCAATACTTTAATTGCGTCTGCCCATCCTTCAATAGAATCACCAATTAGGTATCTTCTTGTTCTATCGGGGTTTGGTTTTTTAACGTCTGGTAATTTTTCAACGTGGTGTTTTTGAACTGAGTACCCAACACCTGTTCCACCTAAAAGTAAAAACATTGTTTCAGAAAACGAATCAACGTGGTCGATTGGTATATATGCACAATTATAAACTCTGTTAGGTGATATCTCAATTGGTTTTCCACCGAATTGTAATGATCTCATTGATGGTAATACTTTCTTGTCGTATACCATTTTATATACCTCTTCTATCTCATCTTTGATATAAGGGTACTTACGTTGGTGCATCTCTTTGTTACGAGTCACCAACTCTTCCCAAGTCTCTCTCCGGTTCTTTTCGGGTTGAAACTTAGCGTATTTCATAAAGACAGTAATGTCACTTAATATTTTTTGCGAAATATCCATTTTTAATTTATTTTAATAATTTATTTTAAGATTCTTGTTCTTTTTGTTTTTTTCTTTCCAATAACTCCTTAATACGGCTACGGTTTCTTTCTTCTTTTTGTTCCTCGTGACCAAGGAATGTTACACTTTGTTCTGTGTCAATCTCTAACATACCGTTATCAAATTTACAGTTTTCAAATATAACTCCATCTTTACCAATTCTAGATTTAGTAATTGCGATGGTTGCTAAATTCATCTCTTTTTGTTGTAGACTCTTAGCCACCGTAATGATTACGTGACCAACTTGTGCCTTTTTAATTGATCCACCCATTTGGTCTGTTGTTACCACTTCTGCTGATATTGAGCTTCTATTTCCTTGTGTTGCTGTCCATCCTGCAATATCCAACTCGTGACACATAGCCTCAAACCCTCTCATAACTGAACCTTCACTTTTCCATTCGTCACCCAAATTTTTGTCTGGTACTACACAATCAATATAATCTAAAATTATCATATCAATTTTTGTCCCTTCAGCAATCATTTTTCTAACTTGGTTTTTAATCTGATTCATAGTTACAGTATCGGAAGACAACTTTTTCATAATCAACTTATTTTTTCTTGATTCTTGAATCTGTTTAACTTTTTCCATTACCTCAACTCTATTTTCAGTTAAATCGTCAGGGTGAATTCCAGTCCAAAGTGTTATGTGTTTTCTTTGAATGATTTTAGGGTTGTCTTCAAAAAATATCTGAAGAACGTTATACCCTAAGTTAAATGCGTGGTTTGCAATTTTGGTTGTGAATGTTGATTTACCAACTCCGGTAGGGGCTAAAATAACGCCAATTTCTCCTTTGGCTAATCCTCCTTTTAATAAATTATCTATACCGGGGACACCAATAGGTATTGGATGTCTGTAATCCTCATTTAATACCTCATCAAGGTTAAAAAACACATCCGCAGTTCCTTTATCTACTTCACCAACTTGAAGTGCTCCTCTAACCATTTCTTCTAACTTATCGTAACTCTCAAAATCACCTTTATCAATGATTGACTGAGTTTTAACCATAACTTTTTGAAGTTCCTGTTGTTTACAGAATTTTAAGGCTTTTTCTTGAACAAATATAGAACCCTCATCAGCTACATTCTTAACCTGTTCTAACGTATCTAAAATGTTCTTTTGAGCCATAGGTGAGCTGATTTCTGATTTTGTTAATTGTTCAAGGGTATTAAATGTCGGAGTGTGCTCATATTTTGTATAATATTCTCTAATCATTTGACAAATAATTCTAAAATATTGGTTATCAAAATAGTGAGGATCAATAACTTCAATTATGGAATTAGCAAAATCTTTGTATGTTACTATATTATTTAAAAGTTGTATTTGAAAGGTATTTCCTAAGTATCCGAAGTTCTTTTTGTCTGACATATTTTATAGATTTTTGTTCTGTGTTTTAATAAATACTATTAATCTAATGAATAGTTCATCATCTCAAATGATAAATTTTTCTCTGAAAAAATGTCAGTTAGTTCTCTTAAAATGTTTTTTATGGATGGGCGTATGTCCAGAGTGTATCTTACCTTTGGTGGGTATACTTTCGCATCAAAGATTCTATGACAAATTGTCTCATTTCCAAGTTTTAAAATAATGTTAAATGTTTCAGGACCATCAGTGTTTGACGTTTCAAGGATTGACGCATCCTCTTCAATTTGAAATCTATTTTCTAACATGTATACTACTGTCTTATTTCTTAACTTCGTTTGTAACTCCATATCCAAATCCTTAATGTATTCAGTTAACTCCGCACTATTTTTAGCTTTAGGGTTAAATCCTTTTACGTTAAAGAATCTTTGGACTACAAAATTATTGTTAAGTGTCATTAAGAATTCAACTTTAGTAATGTCATTTTGTTCTTTCATAATTTTACTTTTTTGTTTTAAATTTTGTTTTTTCTTTTCTTGTTAGTTTTAAGAATGGTTTTAAAAAATAAACCCATGCTTCATCGTTTTTTGGAAGGTATTTAAAGATGCCGTCCTCCATCATCATTCTAATTAGATTCTTATACCCTCTTCCGTCAGGATCCAATGACTCAGAGTAATATGATTCAACTAATTCTTTTCCTTCGTCAGATATTAATGGGTTTGATAAATCAACAATCTTTTTGTTTATTTCAAAAAACTCATCTCCAAAAATACCTTCTTTAGTTTTCCCCGTTAAAAGATTCTTTAAAACGGTATTGTCTTTTTGTTCTTTTAGAAGTTCTTCACTCTTTGTTAAAATATCGGTAAAAGAAACTTCTTTTTCAAGTATCTCAGGAAATAATTTAACGAAAGTTTTCTCACCAAAATAATAGATACCATCAATGTTATCTGACTTATCGCCAGAAAGTATCTTAAATGTTTTTACATTATAGTGAGGTATCTCAATATCGTGTAATTTGATATTATCTCCCTTCTTATAATACTTCTTGGTATTAGGTGAATAGATTGTCACATCATCAGAGATAAGTTGTGTAAGGTCTCTATCTCCACTAAAAATGGTTTTATCTTCTCCTTTAGATATTTGACAATAGTAGGCGATTAAATCGTCTGCTTCTGAGTTTGGAAACTCAAGTTGTCTTACAAACATTTCCTCAAGGTATTCCTTAACTCTATGTTTTTGTTTGTTAAATGATTCCTCCTTCATTTCATTTTCAGGAGCCTTTCGGTTAAGTTTGTATTTTGGGTAGATTAACCTTCTTTGTGAAGAACTTGTTTCTCCATCCCAAAATACAATTACCTTACTGAAGTTTTCTTCGTCTATAAACCTACGTAATGTATTTATAAAGTGCCAAAGACCCCCAATGTGTTCTCCCTTGTTAAAGTAATCTTTAACTCCGTGAAATCCAATTTTTAATAGGTTGTTTCCGTCAACCAATAACGTCTTTGTCATTTCTGTATTATTACAGGGTTCTTACTATGATTCTTCTTTTTCTGTTTTCAAATCAAAATCACCATCAACTCCGATAATTTCTTTCCAATACTCAGCGTATTCTTTTTTGTATTGTTCAATTGACGCCTTCTCTTCCGTTGCCTCTTTTCCAGGTAAAAATCCATGTGGTGTTATAATTATTTTCCCATCTTCAAACCCAAGTCCGTTGATGTGGTTTTTCATAACAGATACCTTTGTTCTCGATGCAAATTTAATTGTTCGTTTGTCTTTGGTTGCTGTGATTTTAGTTGTTCCAGCTCCTTTTTGATTTCCAAATAAGAATACCAATGATGAGTTTAACCAAATTGCTTCACCACCTTTTGCTTTAATTTTTGGTTGTCCAAAAGGATTGTCAGGTAATTCAACCCAAGGCTGATTAACAATGATTAGGGTGTTTTCGTATTTAGAATCTGATTTACGTGATCCTGAGATACGTTGGTTAATCCCCATACCGATTTTATCTGCTAAAGTAGATGCGTTATGTTGTTTACCACCCTTACCTTCAAAAGTCATTTTACAAGGAACAGAACCAACTGAATCCCACATAAAACATAAACTATAATCTAATTCACCCTTTTCTTGTGCATCTAATAAAGAATTAATATAATCGGTAATTTGTTCTATATAACTAAAGTTATTATTGAATATGTAAAATCCGTCCCAATCTAATTCTCCTGTCTCTTCATCAACAACTTCTTCACATTCAAAACCCATAAGTTTTGCATGTTCAAAACTCCATTTTTGTTCTGTAATAATAAACACAGGAAGAATACCTTTCCTTTGTGCGTCTACTGCGGTTTTAACTAAGGCAGTTGTCTTACCAGTATCAGAATGTCCCAAGAACATATTAATATGCCCCATCGCCGGACCTGGTAATCCAACTGCGTCTAAAAATGGTTCTCCAAGATCAAAAAATCTTTGTGGTTTATATTTTGCAGACGTAGAAAATTTCTTTTTTAATGAACCGAAGTCGGTTTTTTTAATTGCCATATATTTGTTTGTTTTTTTAAAAGTTAAAAAAAGGTAGTGACTTTGTAAATCACTACCTAACTTTATAGGTTTGTATTAGAATGGTAGATCCTCATCTGCAACATCGTTTACTTGTGGATCAACGATTGGTGTTTCTACTTTTGTTTCAGCTCCACCACCAAGAGAAATCTCAGATTCATCACCGTAAACATATTTTTTAAGTTCAGAACTCCACATTGGTGTTTCTCCAACTGCAACTGCCTCTAAATATTCTACAGGTTTTTTAGCGTAAACGTCTTTCCAAGTAAGTTCGTCTGTCATCCAACCTTCCATAATTTCACCGTCAGTGTGGATAGGTGCTGGATCATCATACATAATCGTTTGAACTACTGTATACTCTTTTCCTTGTGGTGTTTTTGCTTTGATTAGTTCAATAATCAAATCACGTCCTTTTTCAGAATCAGTTAAGTCACCTTTCGCTTTCCAAATAGGTAGGATTTTATCCAAGACACCTTCTTGTTTGTAATTGTGTTTGAATCTCCAAAACTTAACTCCGTCTTGTTCGTTATCACGATCAACTACTTTTACAATGTAAAATAAACGTGAACGGTACTGACCCGCCAAGTCTTTATCTTCTTTTTTCCCTGTAGCCATAAGTTCATTATAAACTTCTGTTAGTGGGGAACGCTCGTTGTCATTTTTTTCAGGATCGTACAACTTTACCCATTGTCCATTAATTTGCATTTCGTGGTACCAAACTTCTACAAATGGTGATGAACCATCTTTTGTTGGTAGGATACGAACTCTACGTTGTCCGGATTTTTCATTCTTTTGAAGGATTGCTGAAAAGTATCTTTTCAATCTGTCTTCTTGTGAAATGTTTTGTTTTTGTGAACTCGGTGTTGAGTTCTTTTCGTACTGTGCTAGTACTGCATCAATTGAATTTGCCATAGATTTTTGTTTTTAATTTATACTCTTTTATCTATAACAATTATAAGTGATTTTTCTAAAATGTCAAATAAAAAAGGGCTCAAATACTTGAACCCTTTCCACTTCCTAAATCTTTATTTTGGAATTATTTTTATTCTTCTTCTTGGTAATTATTAAACGTTTTTTTAATCTCGTTTGGTGATATATTTTCAACGTCGTCAGATGTTAATATATATTCATTTTTACCTGTCTCTTCCATCTCATCTTTTTTATCATCAAAGAAATCTGTTAATTTTTGGTTATAAGGATAAGAATCTAAAGATCTTAACATTAACTTTTCTTCAGGGGTTTTTTGTCTGTACTTGTCAAATTTAGTTTCTAATGAATTTATTTTATCCATAATATCATCCATATGGGATAGTTTTGACTCTAAATCATCTAACTTACTAAAAATACCATCCATAAATTCGTCTTGTTTGGTTTTAATATCTTGTTGTGCCGTAACCAAATCTGTAATATCAATTTCTTCTGAGGTATCACCATCACCTTTATCGTCACCAACTTCTTCAACATCAGGATCGTTTTCAACGTCTATTGGTTCAGGAATTGCCCCATCTGCCGGTGGAGCAGGAGCTGCAGGTGGTGCAGGTGCCGCTGGGTCAGCAGGTGGTGCAGGTGCCGCTGGATCTACTGGCGGTGGTGGAGCATCTTGTTCATTTAAATATGAATTAATATTATTAAATCTTCTTAGTTCCTCCAATATTTTATTATCTATTCCCATTTTTTAATTTTTATCCGTTTAATAATGTTTTAACTCCTGTAGGTGTTTCAACTTTTAATGTTCTATTTGTTCTCATAGTGTTATCTACTCTTTCTATTAAACCATCTTTCATTCTAATAGTATAACAATCACCAGTATCTAAATCACAAACTTCTTTATAACCGTTCTCAACTTGTTTTTCGGTTACTCTCGTATCTTTTCTAAGATAATCGTCTAATAAATTTTTAACATTCATAATCTTATTTTTTATATATAAATATATTCTAGTTTGGATTTAGAACAAAATTTTCATACAGCGTTGTAAAAATGGTAACATAATTATTATATACACTAATTACCTTTGTATTTGTGTTATTAATTACTTCGTTTTTAATTTGTTCCGCAGTTAAGGGTGGTGGTCCAAAAGCCACCGGAGTATTCCAAGTTGTATAACATATTTGAGCTAAAGCCTTACCATACTGTTTATATTCATTAGTATCAATATTTAATGTTTTTAATGATTCTATTAATGGTATCATTGATTGGTAAAAGGACACCATAAATTTAGTAGATGTTGTTGTATCTAAAAAACTCGCTAAAGCCACCGAGACACCCATAATGTCAACACATGTCTGCTCTTTTAAATATGTATCTAAACTACCATTATGTTTTGTTTCTGTTGATATCTCGTATAAATTATTATTTATTGAATTCAATAACGCCAAATCAGTCTCATAACTATTAACGGGTCTTGTAAGAGCAATACCTAAAAGTAATGCTCTTAACGCACTATTGGTTGTTTCCGCCTTAATGATTGGTAATAATTCTTCATATGTTATTGCGGTTCTTTTTACATCAACAAACGGTAATGACGTGTATTTTGTTTTTTCTTTACACGCATCGGTACCCGTTTTAGTTGTTTTTATAGTTGGATCGGTATTGATTAATGTTTCTCCTGATGTAGGGGTGTTTGTTTTTTTATTTTTTTCTTTGTACGACTGTAATATTTTTTGATTAACGTTAATTAATAAGTTATCTACATTAGGTAAACTATATTTAGGTATTCTTGTTCCTTTAAATTTAGTTGTAAATCCGTTTTCAGATATATTATGATCAACTTCATAAATCCAATAAGGACCATAAAATAATGGTACATGTCTTAATACAAAATACATTGTTGGTTGTATCATTACATTACCCATTGATTCAACTCCACAACTATAAGATCTAGATTTATAGATACTATACATAGAAACTGATTGCTGAGCAACTTTATCCCCCGCCACAGAACCACCAATATCAGCAAATACTTTAAAAGACTCTGAAGTGTTTTTCATTTCAGACATATCTAAATCTAAATTCTTAAACATGTTTTGATTTTGTATTCCAAAATCAACACTAAACCCAACAACCCTATTTGTTTTAGAGTAGTCTCTTTTTGGGTCTGAGATTCTCAACGGGTTATCAGTAATTCTTAAATCAAAACTATCATCATCAAATCTAATAAATGAATTTTCTTTTGGTTTTGGGTATTCAGACGGGTTACCCATGTATAAACATAAAAACTTAGGACTCGACTTAGTGTAATCAACTTCTAAGTATGTACCAAATAACGAGTTAGGTATTTCAATATCTATTGATTGTCCGTTTTTTATTGCTGTTTGTATACCATAAAAATTTATATATGCCGGCATTGCAAAAAACATAAACTGATTGTCACCTAAAATGTTACTTACTACCGTCATTAGATTCATGTCTGGATTATTCTGAGTATCTAATCTTTTCACTATCTTATCAACATCGACAACGTAAACATCACCAACATCACTATTAGCCCTATCCATAAATAAAAAGTCCTCAAATAATGTGACATATTTTAAATCAGAACCAGCAATCCATTTATCGTTAAACCCTTTTAATGTGTTGTAAAGCGATAACTTACCAACATCCCCAGTAACTGAATTTGTTGTATTATCTTTTACGGTTATATTATTTAAATCTTTATTTAAATTTAAAAATGTTTGATTTAATATTTTTTCTTGTATTGATTTTTGATCAGTTAAAAACTGATTTATTAATGTTGTAAATGTTTGTTTATTTAAATTTGGGTTATCTAACTTCTTTTGTGCATATAACCTTATAAGTGGATATGTTTTTATTACATTATCACTTGTAAATTCAATGTCGTTATCAATAAAGAAATCCGCAACAGTAGACTTAGGTGTTCCAAACAACGGAACCACAGGTTGTGGTTGATTTGCAGGTAACTGTTGTTGAGGTGTTAAATTTTGTTGTTGTTGATGTTGTGATAAACAATTTTGACTAGGTATTTTATATGTTAAACATTTAACCGCAGCGTTTGTATCATTTGGGTATGGGTATTCATCATAATCCAAAGTATATGTCTTAATTAAAAATAACGTTTGTGGTTGGTTCGGCGGATTAAATGTTGTTGTATTTGCGATTTTCCTAGCACAAAAATTTGTGGAGTTAGGAGTAAAAGACTCTATCGCCTCAAGATAATATACTTCACCCTCCACGTAAGTACTACCAGTAGTAACAACATCAGATGTATTAAGTGGTATTACAACATTAAATATCTCATTAGGTGAACAACAACTTTGGAACGTGTAATGTGTTGATGGTGTAATCGCGGATGTTGGTGATGTAGTCGCACTTGGCGTTGTAGTCGCACTTGGCGTTGTAGTCGCACTTGGCGTTGTTGAAGGAAATGCAGGATTCGGTTGTCCGGGGTAATCTATACCGTATATCGATGAGAACCCTAAATACGTCCTTAGAGTATTCCAAGCATCCTGATTTTGGGTAACACTTTGTAATAAAGTAACATTTGTACCATCTCCAGGAAGAGTTCCTTTTACGTATGGATTAAATGTATATTTTTCAAATTCAGGAACAAATTCCTTAAGATTTGAAAATGAGTTAAATAACCTTCTATCAAAGTTACCTGGATTACCTAATTTAAGTACACAATCAAAATTTAAAAATTCTTTTAGAGATGAGGTAAATGTTGCCATTTGTTTTTGTGCTAATGTTTTACCATCAACGTCCTCATTCACAAAAGTAATTCCAGATTTATTAACTAAAAATAAACTTAGTATCTGATTGTATAATCTTTTTTGTGCGATGTTTGCAACTTTATTACTGTTAGTATATGATGGATCAATTATCTCTTCTTTTAATATTAAATTTTTAGATAATGGTTTGTAATTACAAAAACCAATAAATTGTTCTTCAAATTTATCTAACATCTCAGGAGTAAAAACTGAAAATATTTCTTCAATAGATGAGTACTCCGATTGTGCGGATTTTAAATCAAATGGTGTTTGTGAGTCAGTATTTAATTTAATAGCCTTTAAATATTGTGTAGGTGTTGGTTTTTTAAGTAGACTATTATCAAAATACCCAAAGTGTGGTGCCGACCATAAACTTCTTACTGAACCATTATATAATGAATTATTATTAATTAATTCCTTTGTTAAAATGTTATTAGAATTGACACACTCATAAATTGATTGATCAATCGGTATCCCCCCCATAGAAGGGAATAACATAATATACTGTTGTGTTGTTCCACTTTTTTCTGCGTAGTTATAGTAATTAGTTTTTTGTAGTGATCTGTCGGGATTTAAAGTGTCAAACCCAAAATTTAAATAATTACTTGATTGGTTATTCTTACCTACCCTAAAATTATTATCATTGTACGCGTTTTGAAAATCATTTGTTGTGTATCCTGTAAATAAGTCTTTTCCATTAACAAAATTATATACAGAATTTATTACTTTAGGATAAAACCCCGTACCAATAAAGTCCTTGCTTTGTACTGATGGTATTGGGAAATTTTCAGTTTTTTGTAATACCATAGTTTGGCTATTACCACTATAATCAGGAATGGTGTACTGCGTTGTTAATCCTGAAGTTACGGGATCGTACGAACCAACATAATCAAAATTCTTCCAAACAGAATCTAATATGTCTACATTTTCATTAACATATTTTTTATATCTATACCATATAGATCCATATTTTAAAACCCAAGCATATGGTACTTGGTGTACCGCTGAGTATTTTTTAAGTGTTGACGCTAAATAATCTAAATCAGTCGCAACATCATTCTCTATTGATTTTATTTTTTCTTTTGTGGTTATTAGTGGTAATGAATTTAAAAATAGATACCCTAATGTTGTAAATGCGTTATCTGTGTTTGTTTTGTTTTCATCAACACCCTTCACTAATGCGTTAATAAAATATGGAGTGTTAAGTAAAGAGGTTGTTTGAATTTGAGTTCCAACATTTCCTGAATATGAATTACCATAATTAACATAAGATTCAGTAATATAAAAATCTTTGATTTCCCTTCCACTATAAAAATTTTTAAGAGCTAACTGACTATTAATTGGTGCGTTTGTTGTTGCTAAGTATGGTTGTGCTCCGTTATTTAGTGTTCTAAAATCACTTAATAAACTTAAGTTTGTATATTTTTCAGTCTCATTAATTCTTGCAATAGTCTTTTTGTCATCTAAATAAATGAACGTCTTTGTTGTGTCGTTGAATTGTTCTACACCTCCTACGGTATTACCGTTAGATGTGTTTCCACTAACCCAACTTAAATTAGTGAATGGGTACGTATCTAAAAAACTAATTTTAGATGAGTCCGTACTTTCTAAATATTCTTTTAAATTTTTAGATAATTCTAAATCAGACGAAATTTTTATAGATCTATTAGATAATGTATCAATACTATATATGTCGTTTGTTGATTTTAATAAATTATCAATATATTCAGTCTTATATTTACTTCTTATGTATGTTTGCCAACTTTCACCTTGCCCACTATTTGATATCTTCTTAAGATATGTAATAAAATCATTATAATTAAATTTATAATTTTTTAATATCTGATTTAATTCTATATTATTACCAATAGAGTTTGATATATTTTTACTTTCTATGTCACCATAAAATTTATCAATTTGTTTTTTAGATATTTCTTCGTTAATAAATTTAGTATAATACGAAGATAGGTATGTTCTTTCAAATAATTCATAAAAGAAAGGGATAGCAACTAAGTCTTGGTATGGTGCAGTTTTAAATGGAAACTCAATCGCGTTAGCCGAAACATAACTACTGTAATCTGCCAAATTATTATATACATTAGCAGATGTAGGTTTAGACGTTTCTGTCGCTCCTTTTAAATATGCTTCAACGAAACCAATTTCCGGCCATATTCTATAGTCATACGCCTTTGTTTGTTTAATAACTTTAGAGTCACCAGGGTATTGTATTGTATATAGTTCTCTACCGTCAGCCTGTTTTTCTTTAATAAAATATAACGGCCAAGGATAAATAACATTATCTTTATCTAACGTTCCACTAGATGATTGTATTGAGTTGAGTCCGTCAACTGAAAAACTTTTATCGGGTGGTATTACCGCTAATAGTCTTGCGGTTTCATTTCTTACGTCCCAAGCGGCTTGGTGTGTGTCTTCCATTAATCTATAAAAGGCGTCTGCCCCTGCAAAAATAATGGCAAAAATATTTCTTATTGTTGGTTTAAACCCTAACCCCCCTTGTGCTGGATTTTTTAATGATCTGTCCGCTAATATTTGAGAAAGATTCCTTTCAATTATCTCCTCATTTGTTGCCAAAGTTTTTTCAGCGTCATCAATATCATCTAAAAAACTATTGGGTACATATGACCCATCAGATACTGTTTTATCACCAAAAACAAAGTAAGTGGTATCATCATCAACCCATTCTTTTTTTTCGTTTAATACTTTTTCTTTAAGTAGTTTGTTTTTATCCTCATCTAACTTAAACTTTTCAAAATCATTTTTTCCTTGTTCAGTTGATAAGTCTACAGGTTTATTAAATCTAAAAAAATATGTGTTTTGTAAATCGTTAGTATTATTAATCCACGCCTCAAAATTTAATTTTTTTAATACGTCATTTTTATTTTTAATTTTTAATGGTATTTCTCTTTTACCTCCTTTACCAAAAGTTTTATTATTATTTAATTTATCTAAATAATATTTAATTCTTTCTTCAATTTTTGTTTTATAATCTTCTTTTGTTTGATATTCAATGTCTTTTTTAAATGGGTAATAAATTAATTTTTGATCACCACTAACATAAAAACTACTTTTATCTAAAAACTTATCAATTGAATTTGTGTATACACTTTTTCTTAATGATTGTAGGGTTTCTCTATAATCTTGTATGTCGTTTAGTTGTGAAAAATCCCCCTGATTAGCGGCATCTTGTTGTAGTTTAGTTGCGTAATTTTCAACTCTATACTTAAACTCATCTATAGATAGTTGTGGAAAATCGTCGGGTATTAATCCCTTTCTTTTATATATTTCATAAACCTCATCTAATTTTTGTCTACCCTTATATGTGTTTTTTGTTTGTAACGTATTGTTACTGTTATCCCTATATGTGATTTCAGTATTATACATTTTAGGGGCAGTTACCGCATATTGTAAAGGAGTGTCAAATAATAGTGCAGTAAACTTACCAACAAGTTTTAAACTGATATCATAATTTCCGGTATTTGAATCGAACCTAGCATTAAAGGATAGTAAAGATAAACGATATCTAATCGCCTTTCCGTAATAACCCTTTAGTGTTAAATAAAATAATGGGTATGGAAAATTAAAGAATGCAGAATATATAGAACTATCCCCTTGTTCAAAAAGTGTCCTTCCTTGTATGTCTGTCATTTCAATGTTAACTTCAGGAACCCCCGTCCCTTTAACATTAACCCTAATTGATTTAATACCCAACATTTGGGTATCTTCGTGTCTTGTAATTGAATTTTTAAATCTTGATTTACCGTCAATGGTTACGACTTGTTCGGTTTTTTGATTTGCCCCCTTACCTAATCTTGATTCAAACCCTGTTAATTGATCAGACCAACTACTATCAAACGAGGTTTTACCTTTTGGTTTTAAAAAGTTTATTTTTAAATCGTCATCCCCTTGAAATAATGTTGCAACGGTTGTATTAACAACTGGCGAATCAAATGTCTCACCTATCGCCAATTTTGTTCGTGGGATTATAAATGTTTCTAAGTTAGCGTAATAAACTAAATCTTCATGATCCACCAATCTTGGTGCCGCCTGATTATTCTCGTCGTAAATTTGGTTCGGGTTTACTAAGAGTATGTTATCGTACTCCATTTCAACAAATATTTTTTTTGTTTGTTTTAGTCTTTTATCTGCCATAATAAAAAATATGTGTATCCAGGGCAGATTTGTAGTCTTGCAGGGCAGCAACTAACGGAAAAGGTACAACTAATATTGTTCCATCGGGTATGTTCGTCTCCAATCCTCCATATAATGGGTTTGCCATCATTATTAACCAACCAAAATATGGTGCTCCATATTTTTCGTAACTTATCTTATCTAACCTACTTTGATTTTTTCTATAAATATATCTTTGATCTGACGATCTTGCAGGTAAACTTAAAAATGGTACTACGGTTTGTTTACCATTAATTAAAAAATTACCATATCTATCATAATATTGCATATTAATTAAACGTTTTTTTCAAATTAAATTTATTCCACTGTGAGTTTTGATCCGACCACACCTCTTTTAAATTAGTATCATTAGGTGGATTAATAGGGTTTTGAGTCTCATAGTTTAAAATCCTAGTTTTTTCCTTATTATATGGATTATAGGTGTTGTATTTATTTTTATAGAAATTATCATTGAATGACTTAAATCTATTATCAACATTAGTTTTTGATTTATTATAACTATCAACTAATCCCGTATCTTTAGTGTAGAATGTTACACCAAAATATGCCTTCCAATTATCTTTCGTTTGAGTATCCTCATTTTTCAATCCATTATCAACAACATCATTACTAAACCCTTCAGCGTCTAAAGCAATATCTTTTCCAAATAACATAAAAAATCTATTTTCAGGTGGTGTTGTATATGACGGATCATCTGCAATATATGTATTAAACACAAATGTATCATTAAACGAATCGGTATCCCCTGATGCGATAATTTTTGTTTCGTATAGTTTGTTATAATATTCATTTAAATCTGAACGTATTTTTAAGAAATCTTGTACAAGTTCTGAATAGGTGTCAGTCACACCAACACTTGCAGGATCAACACCTGTTCCCCCACTTAAACTATACATAACAACACTACCGTTTTTAGCGATATAACCGTCATTAGCACTTGTTACAAAATTTAATTTATCAATTGTACTGATTAATTTTAATTCCTCATTTGCAATTGTCGTATTACAATTTTCTAATAATGCCAAAAGTACGGAACCCCTATCATCAATTAATTTTTTAATTTGTCTTTTTATTTTTCTTATATCTGAATCTGCAAAATTTTGGTATTGTACTTCAGGTAATAAAGGGCACGTTCCATCATCAACATCGTTTTTTGCTTCTTTTACTAGTAATTCAATTTTATTTTGTATTGATTCCGATTTACCGTATATATTTGCAGTGTTTGTTGTGTTACCTGTTAAATAGTCAAATAACCCATCAGTGAATTTCCTATCTTTTGTCGACATTAAAAGCCCCCCTAATAGATAATTTTCATTAATTTTTTCTAAATTGGTAATTGTAGTGTCAGCGTACGATTTTGTTTGATCAGCTAATGTTTTCATAATATCTTGATATGATATTGTCCCGTAAGCCTTTTGAGTATTTAAATCATATGAGTTTGTTTTTATAGCTCCAATAGTATCTCCAGCATCATTTGTTCTTTGTTTTACAGGATCATCTTTTATACCTAACTGATCTTTTATGTCTGCCAAGATTTCAGCATCGTATTGTGATGTTGCATCCTCAGTGGAGTCAGCCCTTTCATCATAGATTTCAGTGTTTGCGTAGTAATTAAAAGACAGTGCGTTTTGTAGTTTAGCTATTGGTGCTGCCAATCCATGTCCACCAATAAAATTAAAACTAACACTAATGTCAGCAATCATTGGCTGTACACCAATACCTTCGGGATTTAAATCAAATTTTGCATCTTCATATTTAATACTTAATGAGTCGATTGCTATTTTTGTGTGAAAGAAATCCCCAATTCTTAAAACACATATAGGTGGAGCCCCAAATACACTGTTTGTTACATCGTTGTAAATTAACTTTGTGTTTTCTCCGTCTTTTGATACTGTAGGTATCGTGTCTCCGGGTCTCATACATTGTTGTAAAAACGTTAATCTAGCATTTAACCCTTCAGGAGTTATTGAATGGAAAACCGGATGAAAATGTTTAAGTTTACTTTTTAAACCATCATATATCATAGGATCCCTTTGTTTTACTAATTCAAAATAATTACACTCGGTTAATAATTTTCTTGCAAGTCTTTTGGTTAAGTCTTGTCTTGGTTGGGTTGTTCTTTTTACTATAGGGTCTTGTTTTTGTCTTGTTGTTGTATAACCTGCAGGATCATTACTTGGGATTCCTGATGTTGTGGTACTACCATTTCCCGGATTTTCTTCAGGTTCAGTAAATACTTCCTCATTAGGCGGGTTATCGTTTGTTTGCGTTGATGGTGGTTGCTCAACATCTACCTGTGGTGGTGCCTCATGTTTTACATCAAGTATCCTAACACGTCTACACGCCATAGCATTTACTGATACCGTACCCTCATTACTATCACTTTTATAATCTCTACTACAATCAATGTATTTGTATTTTGGATCGATGATATTAGTCGTCTCACCTTCGGGTGTTTGTGTTATTGTTAAATTTTTTCCTATTTCATTTTTTAGTTTTACTCCATCATATTCAAAGTTAGATATAAATTGTAATACTGAATCTATTCTTCTTTTTGATAAATCTAAGTTGTATCCAGTGTTAGTTACTGCTGATGCTGATGATTTTAAAGTGAAAGATATTTTACCTCCTTGTTTTAATGCAATACAAACCTGCGTTAAAAACGCCTTTACTTCTTCAAACTCAGCATCAATATACCCAAAAAATTCATTAATTGAGTCTATTCTTGTCTCAATATAGTCTCCTAAATATTTTTCTTGTAATTCTATTGCTCCGTTTATAATTGTATTAACATAATCAACATAAGTTGCATCACCATATTTAATTATTTTTTTTCTTGCTGCTCCAAAATTTCTTATACCATCACTACCCCCTGTATCATAAAGTGGTTTTAAATTCTTATATGCTATAAGTGTTTGATCGTAAGATTTACCAGCTTTAGTTGGTTCTGTTGATGATTTCATTCTTGGGAAATCGTTATGGAAAAAAAATAATGGTTCGGTAAACTTTAATACTTCTGGCTCAGGTGGTTCGGTAAACACATCTATAGTTGATACTGTAGGTGTTGGCGTTGGGTTAGGTATTGGTGTTGGTGTTGGATTAGGTATTACATCCTCATCAACCAAGTTTTCAACAGTCTCATTAGGCAACATTTCAGTAACCGTTATTATATCTTCCGGATAGATTATTTCTTCCATTACCTGAAAAACATCATTAGGCGTAAACATTGGGAATTTTTTAACTAAATCATATAAATCGTATTTAGTACATCCAGCAAAAAATGAATCTAAAACTTTTGTTATTTCAGATTCAGGTGTTAAATTTTCTAACTCTCTATCTAAAATAACATTCATAATAGATGGGTGATCCACAATAATTTTCCAACTTACATTACCTTTTCTTGTTGTATTACTATACGTATATATTGGTTCAGGTCTTCCTAAGAACGTATTATCCGTCCAATTAGTATTAATTGATTCGTCAAAATTTAAATCGTATGGTGGGAACCACATAATTCTACCTCCATTTGGTCCCTTTTCACAATCAGGTAAATCTTCATACGTATATCCAGGTCTATTTGATGTTCTCCAAGACAAATTTTCTAATGAGAACATATATTTTTTCACCTTTCCTCCTTGAATATTTGTCGATTCGGTTCCTTTCCAAGGAGCAATATTTAAATTAAATGTGTTATCCAACACTGAATTTGTAAATTTACGACCCGACGTTGTTATACCATCGGTTTTTTGTAACTCATCATGTGAATAGTATGGACGATCTTTAGTGAATACCCTACAATACTCATATCCCTTTGCCGTTGCGGTTCTATCCTCTTTAGGTAACGATGTTTTTGTTGTGTATCTCACAACTCTTGACCCCTTAGTTAACTCAATATACCCATCATTAAAAACTTTAGACACTTGGTTTATTGCATTACCTACGTGTTGGAGTTTGTTTGCTGATCTATTTCCAGCATCTATTAATTTTTGTGTAACATCTAATATTGAATTTTCCGTAAATTCATAATTAGTGGACTTTGTTGGTTCATATACTGAACTAATGTTTGAAAAATTATATTTACTATTATCTTTAAACGCTTCTCCTCCAGGACCAGCAAAATCTCCAGGTAATATATAATTTTTACTCCCTCTACCTGCTTTAGAAATCCAAGTAAATCCTGCTTGTACACCATTTAATCCGTCAAAATATGGACGACTATTTAATCCACTATATATTTCACTTATTTTTGTCCCCTCATATTCCTCACCAACTTTACCATATGAAAATACCGCACTTCTGTCTGTTGCAATACCTTTAATTTTACTTTCAGGTAATTCACCATCGGGTGAAACAATCTCAGTAATTGAAGATTTTCTATTTCCTATATAATATTTTCCTTGTGGTGCTAAAAGGTTATTACCAATTTTATAATCAGGTCTAAAATTATTTAATCTTAACTGATCATATAATAAATCCCTTGTGGCAACAGATGTGAACTCGACGAATAATTCTGATGCCGATTGGTTTTTAGGTTGTAACATTCTAAATACCCCACCAATTGCACCCCCAATTGCCGATAATGGGTTATTGAATATAGCAGAACCTTTCTTATCTGGATAATCAAAATATTCTCCAGGTATGTAAGAATACGGAGAGTACGTCCCCGCTAATTTTGCCGCAAAGTTTATCGCTTGTCCTAAAAATAAAACAGGGTTAGTGATTGAGTAATTTCTAGATATTATAGGTATTTGTCCTGATAATATACCAAGAGCGTTAAACGGATCTAAGTTTGGTTCTGCAGATATTTGTCCCGTATCAGGGTTAACTTGAGAATTTAATAAATTTACCCTACCAAGTGTTTGTTGTAGTAACTCTAACGCTACTCTATGTTTAAATTCTTTTTGTAGTTGTTTTGCTGCAAGATTTGCAAGTGCCGAATCTTGTGATAAATTACCATCTGAACCACTTGGATCATTACTTATTAGTATACTTGCAGGACTATATGTAGAAGGTAGAAATATAAACGTATTATCAGAATTTGCATATGGTAATCCCGTATTTGGTATTTCTAAATCGTCTATTGTTAATATTGGGTATTTACCGTTACCTGTGACATATTTGTTTATTATATATGCGTCATTTGCTTCAACATCACCAACATTTTCTAATTCACTATCAATAGTATCAGGAAACCCATACTCACCTTCATTAGTTTTTACTTGGTAATTTTGATTAATAATAACAGAATCTTTATCTATAATCTGAGGTCCGTACTGATTTGTTGCAATAAGTATCGGTCTATCAAGTTTACCCTCTTGATATAAATCACTATTTATTGTGTCTCCGTAGTTATAGTTACCTCTTGGTTGGATTGGTTTTGGTATAAACGCAAACGGTGAAACTTCCGTCTCACTTTGCCCTCCTTCAGGTCTATATATGTTTTTAACTATTAAAGTTATTTTAGTCTCCCCCCCAATAGTTTCTAAATCACTACCAAACGTATCCCAAAAATTATAATTACCTTCATTAGAACCTAATGTTAAAACATTATTTATATCGTAACGACTATTACCATATTGCGTACTATTCTCAGGTGAATATTTGTTTTTAACTATTAGTACTGTCTCTTGAACATTACCTATTTGGTATAGGTAACTGTTAAATGTGTCGTCTATTGTGTATAATCCACTACCTGTCGTTAATATAGATTGGTTATCATTAATATACCAAACGGTATTTCCGTAATCTTGTGATGTTGATGGTTTATAAACATTTTTAAGTTTATGAAACACTTCTTGAGTATTCCCTATTTGGTATAGATAACTGTTAAACGTGTCGTCAATGGTGTATATTCCAGAACCTGTACTTAATATAGTTTGATCATTATTAATTGAGTAAACAGTATTACCATAGTCATCAGGACTTGTCGGTTTATATAGGTTTTTTACTTTATGAAAAATTTCTTGATTATTTCCAATTTGGTAAAGGTAACTATTAAGGGTGTCTTGAATGGTATATTCACCATCGCCCATAGTTAAAATATTTTGATCGTTATTAATGTACCAAACAGTATTACCAAAATCACCTAAACCAAATGGTTTATATACGTTTCTAACTTTGTGTACAACTTCTTGATTGTCACCTATTGTCTCTAATTTACTACCTATAGTTAGTGGATAACCGTAATTACCTAAATTAGTATTACCAAGTAATGTGGTGTTAATGGTTACGGTGTTACCGTAATTTGTACCTAAACCAATCGGTCCGTATAAATTTTTAACAAACAGTAATGTTTCTTGGTTATCACCTATAGTTTCTAAATTACTCCCCACACTATCAGGATATCCGTATTCTCCCTCATTGGATTTGGTTCCTAAATTTAAATTTATTTGTACCACATCACCATAGTAGGTTTTGTTTTCAGGCGTGTATTGGTTTTTAGTATGAAGAATTTTTTCTTGAACATCACCAACAACTTCAATTTTTGGTGAATCTATGATGGCGTAATCTAAAATTAGAAAATCATTTGTTGCAGGAACATCTCCAGTTGAAAACACATTTTCTACTTTATATGGTGGTAAATTTCTTAAAAGTAATTTTTTTCTAAAATTCTCACTTGAATTAAACGATAACGGACTTTCCATTCACTCTATTTTATTTATAAATAGATAAATTTTTATTTTTATGCAATTACACCCTGTTGTTTTTTGTACGATTCTAACTTATATAACACTGTATCCATTATTTGTTTTTGTACTTTAGGGTCTTCAAATATTTTTGAAATGTTTCCTCCATCTCCATTTACGCTACCCCCAACATTTATATTTATATCTAATTTCCCTGATCCACCACCAACTTGATTTAAATAATTTCCTAAATTAGTCCCGACAGCAATTTGATCATCAGGTAATGTTTTATACATTTCACCTCTACCTTTAATAATTGCTGCACCTGAAGATGGTAAAAAACCATCAGACATAGGCTTACCTTCTTCTATTTCTTTTTTCTTTTTTTCCAGATCCACTCTTCTGTTTTCCGTTTCCATTGGTGTCTTCGTTCTATCCGCTCCAACAATTTCGTTAATTTTAGATGCCCCTGTTGCTGCCGCTTGGTTAAGACCATCAAGTCCTCGCACAGTTGTTGGTGCTGCCATATCGGCAGCATCTTTAAATGTGTTACCTAAACCCTCGTTGGTTGTTTTTATATCTTTAAGGAATTTATCTCTATCAGGAATATTTTTTATAACCGCCTCTTTAATAATATTAACATCTTTTGCTTGATTTTCGGTTATTGTCATTTGAGCGACGGCTAAATCTTTTTCTGATAACGCAGCCTTGTCTTGATAAACTTTTAATGCTTTTTGTGTGTCCGCATTTTGAAGTTGTGCCGCTTCTATTTTTTTAAATCCCGGTATATCTATTGAGACTTTTCCGTCTTTACCTATCTCAGCCAATCCCGCAACTAATGATTGTGTATCTTCAGACATTGATCCTAAATCAAATTTATCTTTTAGATAATCCATTTTTGATGCTTCTTTTCCTGCTTCAAGTAATTCATCAAAATTTTGACCCGTTATTCTAGCTTGTTCTCTTAATCTATATAAATCTTCTGTTGACGCTTCAAACCCACCCGTCGCTTTATTAAATGTAAATGCCGCCTTTGTTGAGTTTATAAGTTCTTTTTGTAATCCAGCCATGTCACTTTGTGCCATGTGCATTAGTTGAAATGGGTCAGCTAACTTTCCAACCGCACCACCTAACATTTGCATACTTGCTGCCGCCTCAATAGCCTTTTCTGGATCCAATAGATTACTAGCGAATCCTTTAGCCCCTATTTTATCTACGGTAGTTCTTAACAACATGGCTTGTTTAACCATATTTTTCATACCATCAATACCCGTTTTAAATCCAAAACCACTAACCGCCTTTACGTTTGTTCCGATTTCTTTAAGATAGGATTTAGCACTTAACCCCGCCTGTCTTGCTTCTACCGATAAATCATGTATTTTTTTTGTTGCTTCCTCCTGTGTACCACCAAACCTTGTCATATCGGTTATTAACATAGCGATTTCTTTTGTGGACTCTCCCGTTGCTTTAGACAACTCCACAATATTTTGTAAAACTTGGGTACTTGGATTTACTATTCTTCCCATACCTTCCGATAATCCCTCAACAGCAGTTGTAACATCTTTAAAAGATGAACCAATATCCATAGTAGCGGTATACGCTAAATACATTTTTTCTCTGAACTTATCAGTACCCATAGCAACACCACCCATTGATCTCTGTAACGATAACGCCTGATCGTTCATAGAAATAAGTTCTTTATTTGCGTTTTCTAAAATGGTTTTCCAACTTGTACTTACAACAAAGTTAGTTAAAGCCTTTTTTAAGTCTTCTATTTGTTCAATAGTTCCTTGGGTATTCGCGTATTGACTAGTACCGCCGTCTCCGGCGGTACTTGCAACATTAGAATCAGAAGATACGGAATATAGAAACATAATTTTTTATTTTTTATATAAATAGGTGGTTATAATGTTATTTATTATAACTTTCAATCAATTTATCTATAAAGTACCTTCTTTCAAATGAAGGCATTTTCATAACGTCACTATAAGAAAAATGACATTTACTTACTAAATAAAAAATTTCATCTAATAACGATTGTTTATATTGAGAAGAAAGGACGAAAAAACTCAACCCCAAAAGCGATGTCAACATCAACTCTTTCTCCAGACGGGGCTATAATAGTTCTTTTAAGATTTATCGATGGCTCAGCTTCGTTTAATAATTTTTTTAGATTTTTAGAGTCTGAAATTGGCATTTGATTAACAAATGTGGCAATCTTCATTCTATCGGGGTCACCGTTTAATTCAACAATATGTTTTTCTAATCTTTTTGTTATAATTGGAGCAATCATGCCTTGTGGGTACGAGTCTTTTAATTTATCAATTTCATTAGTATCACCTAAAGTTAACAATTTACATTTAACTGAAGATTTAGACGATGGTAAAATAAATTCAAATAATCCATTTTCATTAGGTTTATGAATAGTGTCTGTAAAATTTATTTCATCTAATTTTAGTGAGTACTCAAATTTTCTATTAGTTTGTGGATCGATTGATGATACTATATATTCAGGACCAAAAGATGTGTTTCTTAAAAATAACAAGACTGCCTTTGCGTCTGCATCTAATAATTGATTTACATCAAATCCAGGTTCGTAGATTTTGTTTTTTAATAGTGTAGTAATTAATCCGTCTATTGGGATATTTTGTGACATTAAAATGTTCTCATCATAGGCAGTTAAATATCCAACCTTTAATGATTCTTTTTTTGGTTTATAAAATACCCCTTTTGACGGTAACTTAACAACGTCGTGTGGTAAGTTAAAATCTTGTTGTCCATAAATTGCTGATTGATCCATAATAATTTTTTATTAAAAAATAAATGATTAATGGTGTATGTAAACAAAAAAACCCCACTTTGTTAGTGAGGTTCTTAAAATTATTTTTATAATTGTATTAATATACTAAAATACATCTATCAGGTCTCATTGTTGCTTTAACAGTGATTAATCCGTCTTCACTATATCCTAATGAATCAAAATCGACACTAGTTAAGAATACTCCTTGAAGAATCCACTTTTCAACAGCTACTCCCGTTGGGTCTAACATCTCTAAGTCAACGTCTTTTTTGTATCCCGCAGCATACCCCATACGTCCTGTTACAGACTCTGCATGTAGACGAACCCACTCCATTAACGCTTGTGACGCTGAAGGTCCAATAGGGTCACGGAAAGTAACATCCATGGACTCCCAATTAAATCGTCCTGCAACATATGTAGAAGTGTTTAAGAATGGTATCTCAACATCTTTAATTGTAACTTTAGGTCTTGTAGTTGACTCAACATACCAAGAGTTAATCCCCAAAGAAGAAGGGAATGTCAATATAAACCTATTTTTTCTTTTAGGTTCGTATTGAAAGGGCATTTTCATTAATAAATCAGCCATGTCTTATTTTTTAATTTGTTTTTATTTATTTAATAAATATCTGTTCGTTTATTTTTTTTCTATTTACTTTTTTTTGGTTTAAAATTATCCTTATACTAGACCGGACTTAATTATTAAACTTCTTTTTTTACTCCTCCTTTAGTTAAATACATTCTTACTGGTTTTTCTTTATATTCTTTTTCTATAAAATCTTTCATTTTATCAATATTTCTAGGATCATCATCTGAAAATCCAATAAAAGGGATAATTTCGTCATTTATAATGTCATTTTTAAAGAAACTTTTTTTACCTATCTCTTGAGCCATCTGTTTACAATATGAAATAAATTTTCTCATTGCAACAATTTTTCCTTCTTCAGGATTAGCCGCAGTACCCTCACCGAAGGTTACAGGTTCAAACTTACATAAATCTAAATACTCAGTAATAATAGTCTTATCGTCGAAGTTTATATTATAAGACTCATCTATTGGGTTTTCTGCCCAATTCCTATATTGTTTTAACGATTCAACAACTCTTTTACTATCAATACCATTATGATTAGAAAGAATGTAATTTAATGTTGCCTCTTTTAATGTTTCAGGATTATGTCCTCTTGCAGTAATAATTGCAAAAATAGAACCACCATTAAGACACTCTACAAAATCATTCCATGAAGGTCCAGGACTTGCTGACATGGTATCAATAATGAATCTCTTATCTCCTTTAACTCCGAAGTTTCTAAATGGGTCAGGAGCATAATCAATTACAGTTGTTCCCTTATATGAAAATGGTTCTTTTCCTATTTGGTGTCTATGTTCAGCAAAATCTTCAGTGGACATACCAACCGCCTCGTTATTTTTTGTCATCACAATAATATGTGTTGGCATAAAAACAATATTATCATCCCAATCAAAAGCATAGTATTTACAATCAGGAGTCCCTTCTAATGTGACACCCTCATTTAAATTTTTACGTTTTAGGTAATTAAATACATGTCTTTTAACATCCATTACTTTTGAAGTTTTAATAATAATTTTTCTAATTGAGATTCAGTTAGAATGATGTTTTGTTTTTTTTGAGAAAACGTTTTAGGGCTCACTTGTTTATCACCTAAAGATTCCTTAATTAATTTTTTTTCAATTTTCATATCTTTTTTATTATAATATATATATATGGGGGAATATTTCTAAACCCCCATTTTATTTTTTTATTTATACGTCATCAAAAGATGCTCCAGTCGGTGTGATAACAAACTCGATGTCTATATATTCTAACGCTCTTGTTGGTTTCAAGTAGATTTTACCTGTTAAAGTATTTGAATCTAAATCTTCAGGTGTGTTTGAAACCGCCACACGGAAATCAATTAAACCTCTATCTCTTCTGATACTATCCAATATTGGGTTAACAGAATCTAAAAAGTCTTGTCGTACTTTTTGATCGTTTTGTTCAAACAATAACCTAATTGCTACAGCTGAAATCAATTTACGTGCTTGTAATAACAATCTTCTAACGTTGATTCTATCAAGTGCAGATTCTTTAATTTGCATTGTTTTGTTACCCCAAATTACCGTACCTACATCGGAGAAAGTAGCGATTGGGTTAATTCTACCTTTATAAAGTGTATCTCTATCGTCTTGTGTTAATTTACGTCTCGCTCTAATTGCGTTAACTAAACCTCTTGTGTACCCCGCAGATGCGAACCAAGGGAACGCAATGTTATCGGTTAATGCTAAATTCTTAACCACTTCAGAAGTTGGTGGAATATAGATTTGTGTATTGTTAACTGCATCTCTTGTTAAAATCCAAGGGTAGTATGATGCTGTATAGTTAGAATCAATACCTGTTGCTTCTAAGTTATCAACTACTTGTTGTGGATAAATAAGTCCCTCTTCAATATCGTTGTATGATGGTAAGTATAAATTAAAATCAGGGGTAGTACAAATATAAATTGAATCCGCTCTATCCGTTTCAATCATATCAATAGCCTCCTCAACTAAATTTGAGTTGTTCACATAGTCAATTCCTGGTGTAGTAAATATGTTAATATTTGTCGCTTCAGGATTTGCAAATGTGTTTTGTCCCCATTTATATGCGTAATAGTCAGTATTAGCCCAATTTTCTTGGTTAGGTCCTGATATTGCTTTGAATGCTCCCCACCCTGTTGCGGTTGGGTATGTAATACTTGGTTCAGCACCATATTTAAAACCTGATTGTCCTAATGCATATGTGTCTTCATTTGTTCTATATTCTCTATATATGTCCCATCCGTCAAAACCTCCGTAAGCCATTAAAGTAAACTTACGAGTGTTTAATCTATAATAAGGACTAGAAGTATCTGTTGGTTCAGAATTAAATGATCCGACGCCAACCTCAAACGCTGATTGTCCTGATGTTGCGTAACCATTAGCAATCGTTACTACAGTTGCCCCACTATCCATGTGGAATCCTTTAGTAATATATCCCCATTCCATACCTGTAGTGTCGGTACCTAAATTAGGAGGTAATTGTTTACCCTTATATTCAAAGAAATCATAATCAATTCCTGATATGTTTGATATGCCTAAATATGCCTTTCTTGGGTTTTCACCACTTGATATTACGGGATTGTCTCCACCATTAGAAGAACCAAAAGGAGGGTTATAAACAACATCACCAGGTTTGAAATATTTAGTCTTATAAACTAAGTATGGAGGAGTTGCGTTGGCGTACTCTCTACTGATATACCCCTCAAATCCACAAGGAAGAGCATCTATTGGTGATTCCTCACTCATTTCTAACATTATATATTTAGAATTAACTTTGTATTCTCCGTTTGATGTCCCTATTTTATTAGCCACGTAATTGTTATTAGACGGATCCAAAGAACAATTAGTGAAACTTTCAATAACTCTTGGGTTTTGATCAGTATCATAAAAATCTCTTATGAATACATCAAAGGTACTTGAGTTAAAGGATATGTTACCTATCGACATCTTTACAAGTCTGTTTGCTGCGTTTCCATCGGAAATTAAAACAAATTTAAATAACTTGTAAACTTTATTACCTCTAAGTTCTGAAACCAAAAACGGAGTTGCTGGTGTTTGATATTGTTCTAAATAGAATCCTATTGAATCGTTATTTAACGATCTTGCTCCTGGTAAATCTATCAAATCACAATATAATCCTCTAATCTTTCCTGATCTATAACCTGTAGTTAAAAGACTTGTATATGTTTCTTCAACAAATAAAGGAACCTGAGTTCTATCTTTACCAAAGTTATTTCTTCCAAATACTTTAGAAATGAAGTTTTTATCTGAGGACAACATTGACGTTTGGAATTCAAACACATCACCGTCGGACGATACTCCTGAAATTGAGAATGGTAAATAAGGGTTTTTAGTCACCGCAGAATACGAACCTGTACAAATCATTTGTACGTCGGTAACTCCTGTTACTTCATAAGATGGTCCTGACTGAGTTGAGTTATAATTAGAAATACCTCTTGATCTTAATGTCGCAACGACTAAATCATCGTAATCTAAGAATGGTGTACCTGAATAATTAGTATTATAGAAAACACAAGAACCTGAGAAGTTACCACTTGAACCTGTTAAAGTACTTAGTGCAGCCCCAAAACCTTGTCCATAATATGAACTAATATCAGTAATTGGGTTTTGTGAATAATTAAATAATGCATAGTACCAAGCATCATTAGTTGTTGCCGATAAATTAGCTAAAGATAAATTTACATTATTTACACCAAAAGACTCTGTGTATGCTGTAATTGTACCAGTACCATTTAATGTTGTACCTGTAACTAAATTGAATGTACCTCCACTTACGGTACCCCAAAATAGTGCGGTAGATCCTGTGGATGGTGAAGCATTTGCAAATGCATTAACTTGACTTGATATGAATACTCTTAAATCAGAATCAATAGTAGATGTCCCCCCATTAAATTCTGTATATGTATTGTAAAAATTATTATTAACATTGATTGTACTTGGTACAGTCATGTTGTAAGTAATATTAGCACTTGTACCCGTAGTTCCTGTAAATGTTAAAATAGTTGAAGAAACTCCCGTTGCCGCAACTGTGGAAGGGTTAACGTTACCTATTGTTGTGATTGACCAAGATGGTCCTGCGTCGTATCCTGATAATCCTAATACTCTTGTTACAAAAAGTTGATTTGATTGTTGTAGGTATGCCTTAGTAATATATGCTAATTCATATTTAGGTATTTGTGTGTTAACGAATTTTTCAGGACTTGTGCCACCAAAATATACTTGAAACTCGTCAAAGTTTGTGATAAATATTGGTTCAAAAGCGGGACCCTGAAGAGTTTCACCAACTACACCTAAAGTTGTTACACCTACACTTTGTGCAACAAAAGTTAAATCTCTTTCTGAAGTGTAGACTCCAGGTGAAACGAAAACTTTGTTTGATGATGCCATTTTTTTCTGTTTTATTAAGCGTTTTATTTTTTTATATAAATACCCTGAAAAAAACCAAAAAACTTTACATTTAAATAATATTTATTATATGGTGAGAAAAAATTCTGCCTTTTTTCTACCCACACTTAAAAGAAAAATATGAAAAAGATAAAAAACATAAAAATATCAATTGAGGCTCACCAAATCCTAAAAAACTATTGTGATGATAATGATTTAAAAATGTATAAGTTTTTAGAATCATTAATTAAAAAGAATTGTGAGAAAAAAAAAGATATATACGGGGAGTGATTAGACTAAGTATGCTGTCGTACTTATCTTCGCCGCCTTCGTAATGTCATCTTTGTATGAGATTATTAATAAAGTATCCCCGTCATTAATTTGAATTAAATCTAAATTATCACCAACGTAATTATTATTAATATAAACAGAATACGCACTTGCGCAATACGATCCATTATTGTATGTCACCCCTGTTGGGTTAGTAAACGACGGTATTGTCCCTCCTTTAACACAAATAGTATTTGTGTTTCCCGTAGTTAATGATAATGTTACTGAGTTACCCGAACAGTTAGTGTATGTTAAATTTGTATTCGTTATCGCACTGTATGTTACGTTATAACAGTTAATTAAATTTTCTTGATTTGTAACTTTCAAATCAACACTATACCTAAACACCTCACTTAATTGTGTCACACCACTTAAAAAATTAATATCTAAATCAAAAAAATTAGGTTTAGGCGGTTCAATCGTTACTCTTCTACTTTTAACTTTTGTGTCAACCTCAAACATAGTTACTTGTCTTGTAATTGCTGGAGAAATTTGAAACTCCTCCTCGTCAATTAAAAGTCCCTTCATTGTGAACTTATAATTTGCAATATAGTATTTTCTTTTTTCTAAATCTTTTGCTGATTCATCGGAAACATCATCCAACACAATTGGAATGTAGTGTCCCTTTATTTGTTGGTATGCCTGTTTAGACGTAAATGTTTGCATTACAATTTTATTAAACTCATTGAGTTCTCTCATTCTATTACAGAATATTTTTACATTATAAGTAATATCTACAGGTATTGGTTGTGGTATTTTATAAACGTCAGCCCCTTTTCTTTGTCCGTCCCAAGTAGGTACCGTGTAATAAAAAAATTGTCGTCTATTTGGTATGTTTGCTGCACCTCCTTGAAATGTTCCATATTTTACTTCCGGCATCCTAACCGTAGCAATAAATGGTAATGAAACGTTATTATCTAAATCTTGAAAATTCCAAGTTTCGGTAAACTGAGACCAATTTTGGTTTGTTATTATTTTATTAATTGTTGGTACTTTTTTTTCACTTACAACTAATTGTAATCTGTCCTTAACAAAATCTAACATTCCTAAATCTAAATCTGCGTGTAGAACCCCTTTAGGTAAAAAAGTACCGTCATCGGTTATGTCGTCTAACATTTCTTGTCTTCTTTCCCTACCGACTTTTTCAGGTATTAAAGGTAAATGTTTTTTTATTTTTTTAGGTAATGCCATTATTATAATCCATTAAATTCGTTATTATTTACAGGTGCCCCAATTATTGATCGATAAAATGGTTTATACCCTCCATAGGTATGTTTATTATCCGAAACAACACGACCATCGTTAACTACGGAATAATATCTGACTTTTGACTCCGTTTCGTAGTAACCAATATAATCACCATAAGCAATTTCTATTTCTAAGTTATCTAATTCTTTTTGGTAAACACCTATCTTAATATTACCCGGTTCTGTTTGTGATAGTTTAGAAGAACCATAATCTGCATTTGTAGGAGTCTCAATTTGAACATAACCCCTAAACTCAACAGGAGGTAAGTATTGTATTGAATCTTCTAACGCCTCACCATAAACATCGTCGTTATTGGTCCTTTGTCTATCAACTCTATAAAGAACTAATGTAAAATTCATATCCCCAACAAGCCACTCTTCACCCATTGATATGTCTAAGTCAAAATCTTGTTCAGAAAAAAACTTATTTAATCTAGTAATTGGAACTTTATTATCACTCATATATTATAAATACTTTAATTGATTTTTTATAATTATTTTGTTATTTTTATTTATAACGATATGGAAGACGTAATTTTAAAAACTCCTGAATCAAGAGCTCAATATTTATTAGATAATTATGTTGGGTCAAATAACTATATACTTAATTTAAAACATAAAAAAGAAAATAGTAAGTCTTTTACCTTAACAAGGGCTCAGTCCGAATACATTATAAACTTTCACGGAAGAACACCAAAAGTTGCTAAAAAATGGGTTAAACTTGATTCGTATTTTGGTAAAAAAATGATGGAGGAGAAAATGTATACAAAAGAACCAACAGAGATATATGTTGAAAAACTTTTGGTTGAGAAGGATAAGTCGTACCATATATGGGGTAAAATATTTAGTGGTGATACAATACATGATTTTTGGATGCCAAAATCTGCAATCATAAAAGACAATGAAGTTAAAAATATTGTTGTCGATTACACGAAATATGAACATAGAGTTCCTATGGAACACCAAAAAGACGCTATTCAAAAATTAGTCGGGAATAAAAAGTTTATTTTGGCGGATGATATGGGACTTGGAAAAACAACGTCAACAATCATATCTGCATTAGAAACAGGTGCAAAAAAAATATTAATAGTTTGTCCAGCATCTTTAAAAATTAATTGGCAACGTGAAATTGAAAATTACTCAGATAGAACCATATATATTGCCGAAGGAAAGAAATTTTCAAATGAACATGATTTTGTTATAATAAATTACGACATATTAAAAAACTTTCACGATCCAAAAAAACAAGACGAGTCAACAATTTTAAATACAAAGTTTGATTTAGTTATTATGGATGAGGCACATATGATATCAAACCCACAAGCACAAAGAACAAAAATAGTTAATGATATTTGTGATAAGGTTGATAGAGTTTGGTTATTGACAGGAACCCCGATGACATCACGACCAATGAATTACTATAATCTTTTAAGTTTAGTTGAGAGTCCTGTAGCATCTAATTGGATGGCTTACGCTAGAAGGTACTGTAATGGGTTTCAGTTTAGTGTGGGGAAAAGAAAAGTATGGAATGTTACAGGAGCATCCAATTTAGATGAACTAAGAGAAAGAACACAATCACATATTCTTAGAAGATTAAAGGAAGAAGTTTTAGATTTACCTGATAAAATCATTACTCCCGTTTATTTAAGATTAAAATCTAAAGACTATGAAGAGCTCATGGGTGAATACTATAATTGGTACGACAATAATTCAGAAGAGTCATCCTCACTTACAATACAGTTTGGTAAATTAATGAAAGTTAGAAAAGTGATTGCTGAAGAGAAAGTTAAAAATACTATTGAGTTAGCAGAAAATATTATTGAACAAGGAAAAAAAGTTATCATATTTACTAATTTTACTGATACGTTACGAACCATTTATGAACATTTTGGAAAACAGGCAGTTTATTTAGACGGGTCTTGTTCAAAACCTCATCGTCAAAAATCCGTTGACGACTTTCAAGAAAATGACAAAATTAAAGTGTTTGTTGGTAACTTAAAAGCTGCAGGGGTTGGTATTACTTTAACATCGGCGGAAGCGGTAATAATGAATGACTTATCGTTTGTCCCTGCTGAACATGCACAAGCAGAGGATCGTTCACACAGAATTGGACAAAAAAAATCAACTTCAGTTTACTATCCTCTTTTTGAAAACACAATAGAAGGGGCAATTTACGATATCCTTAGTAGAAAGAAAAAAATCATATCAAAGGTTATGGGTGACGATATGTTATTAGACGACGCATCTTCAATAGAAGAAATGTTAACTATAATTTCTAATGGTAGGTGATATTTATATATCATGGATGTTGAAATTAAATATGACGGGTGTAACCCAACTAAAGAAGAAAAAATACTAATTAATCGTTTTATTAATAATCTTAAGAAATCTCATCCTCTTAACGATGACGTAACCATTATTTTTCAAACGGAAAGATCAGAAAAAATGACAACGGGAGTTAGAACCAATAAACATAAATTAAAAATATTAGTTAAGGATAGACTTAATAGAGATATTTTAAGGACGGTTGCCCATGAGTGGGTTCACGAATATCAAAGGAACGTTTTAAAAAGAAAAAAACAAAAAGACGTTGGGAGTGAGAATGAGAACGAAGCCAATGCAAAATCCGGAGAAGAGGTAAAAAAGTTTGAAAAAACAAATAAAAAATTAGAAAAAACTATATATTCTAGATTTAGTGAGGAAATTTCTAAAATAGAAAACATTTTAAATGAAGAGATACCAAGTAATCGTAAAATCATTTCAGAAATAAAAAAAATAAGTATAGAACAATTACCCTATGATTACGATTCTTTAGGTTCATTTATAGATGATGAAACTATGAAAACCCACTATACTAAACACTATAAGGGGTATGTTGAGAAATTAAATCTTGAGTTAGAGAAAGTATCGGGTAAAGATATGGACATAGAAGAGATAATAAAAAAAATATCAAGATTTAATAAAAAAGTTAAAAACAATGGGGGTGGTGCATTCAACCACGCATTATTTTGGAAAATGATGACACCTAAAAAAACAACACTTAAAAATCCATTATTGTTTAAAATTGAAAAAACTTTTGAATCTGTAGAATTGTTTAAAGAAAAGTTTGAGGAAATTGCAAAAACCAGATTTGGTTCAGGTTGGGTGTGGTTAATATTAACTAAAAATAATACATTAAAAATCGTAACTACCCCAAATCAAGATAACCCATTAATGGACACTGAAAAAAATGGGGGTTATCCGTTACTTGGTTTAGATATATGGGAGCACTCATATTATTTAAAATATAAAAACGAAAGAGATAAGTATATTCATAACTTTTGGAAAGTGGTGAATTGGGATTTTGTTTGTGATGTGTATGTATCCCAAACAAAAAAGAAGATATAATAATCGTATTTTTAAATACAAAGATATTTATATAATAAAACATCTATGGCAACTACCGTAATTATTACAGAACCAGAAAGAAGTAGGATGTACAAAAGAATTAGAAATCTTTTGGGTGCCCCTTTACGTTCAGTGGAATTAGAGGACGAACAACTTGATTCCCTTTTAGAACTTTCAATTGAAGACTACGAACAGGCGGTTCAAGATTGGTTAATAGAGTCCCAATGGGCATCTGTTGCTGGATTAAATGTTGAGGAACAATCAATAGCAAGAGCTCTTACAACAAAAGATATGAATTGGGAAACCCAATACACCTACGCATACTCAAAGATAGTTGGGCTGCAGGCTGGAGGAGAATGGGTTTTAAAAAAAGACTACATAGATTTAGTACCAAACCAACAAGTATATGAAATACCTGCTTGTCGAGAAGTTAATGAACTTTTATGGTTTAGTCGATCAGAATTAGATGCTGCATACTTCGATCCTTTTATGGGTGGTTTTGGTGGTATGGGTGGTGTTGGTTTAGGTGGTGGTGCGGGATTTTCACAAATGGGAAATTCGGGTAACTATTTTGTAACATCAGCATTTGATATTCTTTTAAGAATGTCTGACATAAATATTAAAAAAAGAATTATAACAGGAGATTTAACCTACAGAATAACGGCATTACCTGAAGGTAAAAAGGCGTTACATCTTTATAACGTTCCTGGCGGTAAATTTGATTTTGGTACTATAAAGAATAAAGGATACAAAGTTTGGTATTGGTATTACGAAACTTGTGATAGAGAGGACTGTTTGGCTAATAATCCTGACGTTATACGATTACCGTCCGACGTTTCGGTTGAAAGATTAAGATGGGATAAATTAAATTATCCTGCACAAACTTGGGTTAGAAGATGGTTTACCGCATACTGTAAAGAAACATTAGCAAGAGTTCGTGGTAAATTTAGTGGTAACTTAAAAACCCCTGACTCAGAGCTAACCTTAGAATACCAAAGTTTACAAACTGAAGCCAAAGACGAAAAGACAATGTTACAAGAAGAATTAAAAACTAGACTTGAAAGGATGCGTCCTGAAAAACTTATGGAGGCAAAGGCCCTTCAGGCGGAAAATCTTAATAAGTTATTAAAATTTAGAGCATTCACAAGTCCTTATAACGTAATATAATTTTATGGCAATATTTAGATCACAACCATCAAAAAGAATAATAAACGGAAACGAAATTGTAACATCAGATTCTTCTGTTGTTACAAATAAAAGTTACAAAACCGATGGTGAGTATGTTATAGTCATAAAAGATGTTGATTTTTGTGAACTAACATTAGACGAAAACACTACAGATCACGTAGTAGTAAAATCATTAACACATGTTTTAGTTAAAACGGATAAACTAATAGATGGTGAATATAATGAAGTTGAACTCGACAAAGGTTCTTGTGTCGAGTTCAAATATATTGGGGGTGATTGGTATATTCTTTCTTCAGATGGTTTAAAAAACTCTTAGTTACTAAGTCTCGAAAATGTGACTCATTAAGTCCCCATCTACGTCATACTCAAAGATATCATCTACATCAACCTTTTCAACTCTTTTGGTTTCAATCATTAATTTATTATTGTGGTTAACCCTATCTATATCTACTAAATCAATAGTATCATCTATGTACATATAGTACGGATCAATGCCAACAGATTGCCAAAAACTAATCTCCATATCCGATAAGGTTAAAACCTCATCTAAATTATCTTGATCTTTTTCTTTCATCGGGAACCCTCTACCCATAATTGTTTGTGTTTTGGTAAATATTGGTTGATCTTTAGGGTACTCAATTAAAATGTCATTTCTAATCTCAGGACTATACACTACAAGTAATGGTTCAATTCTTTTATTAAATGCTGCCAAATATCTTGGTACGTTGTATTCACCTAACAAGTCAGGATTGTCTTCAATTTCTTTTTCATCAATCATATAACAATTCAAAATTACCTCACTTTTTGATAACATCTCAGGTGGTACTGCTCCGTGAATGTTTGTGTAATCTTCTATTTGTTTTTTTGTCATTTTGGTTGTCTTTCTTTGAACGTCACCGTGTGATTTCTTTTCACCATTATTAACATAATATATAGTATCCCCTAATCCAGGATTTTTTTTGTTGTTAATTAAAAGTTCCATATGTGCCTGTCTTGACATTAAACTACCTGACTTTGTTGTTTTTTTTACGTGAACCTTATAATCGTCTATTGATTGTTTAACACGAGCCTTGTTTGCAATTTTTGCTAAAGGAATTTCTCTATTGTAAATTTTATTAACATATTCGTAATAGAAATCTAAGAATTCACCACCCTTACCGTCAAGTAACATTCTTAACCCTTTATCTAAAAATTCTGCAACATAAGTTTGGAGTTTTTTAGATTTAATAGAGTTACCTGTAAGTTTTACTTTACCTTTATCTGTAAGTAATGCGTAGTTTTTACGAGCCACGTTAATTGTTGCCGGCCACACACCGTCAATATCAAGTCCCATTTCATTTCTCATAAACAAGTCATTGTACTCTGCAACATCCGCTTCCGCCCCCACATATTCTTTACCTTCTTTAACCAAACCATTTAGTCCTTTACCAACATACGTATATGATTCTCTTTCTTTAGGGGTTTCAAAGTTTACACCATCCGTGTCCATAACTAATGGAACGTAACCTCTTTTCATAAAGTACATAATCATCTGACGAAGATACTGTCTACCCGTACAAGTAATCTGCTCACCCATATCAATATCACCCCAAGGGAATACGTGAGGAGCGGATAACGAACCAAAGAATGCGTTGATAAATATTTTAATTGGTAACTGTTTTCTATCGTATGAAATTGATGCCTTTAAGTCTATTGATTTATATTCTCCAGCCAAGTTTTTATATTTAATACGAGTATCACGGAAATACTTTAACATACTCTTCATTGATCCTGTAACATCACACGCAGGGAAAACATCGTGAACCAACTGAATAGATGGGTATAGTGATGAATAGTCAAGTTTCAATACGTTTCTTGAATAACCAACCTGAACCAAACGAGAGAGTCCCCCTGTGAATTTTCTTTTTTCTTTCTTTTTAGGTAACGCTAAATTATTTTTATAAGACCAAGCGCACATAATCATTTTCCAAAGTGTTGCCGTACCCATTGTTGAAAGTCTTTCGTATGTTGTTGGTACAAGTTTAGAAAGTAGGAAGTTTGCTTGATTAAACTGTTCGTCGACAATCATAGTTTCATATAAGTCATCATCAAGATAATCCTCAATTATTTTTGAACCATTAGTTTTAAAATATATATCATCTCTTCTTGAACATATCTCATCTATTTTTTCATTGGTTCCAACCTTTTTATAGTTACCGTTTTCTTTATTCATCCAATAATCCTCATTGTCAAAATAAATTTTACCGATTTTATCCCCTGCAACGTAAACACGATTCTCTTTTTCTGACTCAATAAATTTGGTGATGTACTTCAAGGACCAACTCTTAATGTCTGAATTAATTGCTTGTGCTCTACGAACCGCATGAGCAATATCAATGATATTGTAACCCCACATTTGTGTTTGAACGTAAGGTTCCATCTCGTTTGCTAATTTTAACATCCCGTCTTTTTGTTTTAAAGAGTAATCAGGATTTAAAGTTTTTGCAATTTTTTTAATATTTAATTTTAAAATTTCTGCACGTTTTAAAATAAACGGGAAGTCAAAGAATGATGAGTTGTACCCACCAACAAGGGATGGTTTAAGTTGGTCTATAGTTTCAAAAAACTCAATAATCATTCTCCTCTCTTCATCTTCATTTTGTGCTGATAAAGATTTCATAAAACCACGATTGTCTTTCATCCCTATTAAGAACATTTTACTTGTTTTAGGATCTAAACCTGTGGTTTCAATATCAAATACAAACCTGTGAATTTCATCGTATTCGTCAAACCCTTTGAATAGTCTTTTACTTTTTTGGATGAGGTATTGTTCTACCGGTGTCATAATGGTAATTGCGTCTGAGTTATCTCTATTCCACGGATCTAAACCACCACCTTTAAAAAAGTTTACAAGGTTTGAGTAGGACTTCGTTGTTTTAACTAAAAACGTTAATCCGTTTTTTAACCTTTCGTCTCCCCTGTCTTCTAATTTTTCTATGATTATGCCGTTTTCAGACATTGCTTTCTTTTGAAACTCCTTATTACCTTTATAGAAGTTTTTATCTTTAAGATCCCCAACCCAAGCAAATGGAATAAACGTGTCCATTCTCAAAAGTTTACCTTTGATTGGGTCTTGTATTACCTTGAAAATTTTATCTGATCTGTAATCGTATTCTAATGCAACAATATATTTTTCGTCGTCTTCGCCATGTAAAAAGTGTTCAATTTCTTCTTGAGGTACCATATTTGTATAATTTAAGTTTGGGTTATTATGCTCACAAAACATTTGTGATTTCCCTTTGTTAAAATATATAAGTTATGGAATCAAATGTCAAACAATATTTATATAAAGATTTTCTCTTATTGGTGTAACTAAATCACCATTCTCAAGAGTAATTAAAAATTGACCAATAAACCTACCTTTTTTACTTGTATCTTTGTTTTTCCACTTATAATATATGTAATACTCTACAGGGGAATCAGGATTTCTTCTTTCTTTTTCAACCAAATAAGCATTATCCATAAAAACTTTTTGTATACCGTCTTCTTCACTCACCATAGAAAATCTTAATCTGGCATTATCTAAAATAGAATAAAATTCCTTCCAAGACTCGGTTCTACCGTCTTTTACAATATCCATTTTTAAAATCGGTAATGTACTATCTTGTTGTATAAAAAATTCCATAGAATGTAATTATTTGTTTTTTATATAAATATGTTATTTATTTTTATTTTGAAAGTATTTTTCAATTCTTTTACTTAATCTAACTCTTGGATCATTTTCTGTTCTATTTAAAATTTCATAAGGTAAAATAAAACCAAAACTCAAAAAAATCCTTCTTGAATTAAACTCGTTTGTCCAATGTTTATATAGTGACGCTTCAAAACCATAAAGATCGGTTTCTTGTATCTTAATAGACTCCTTATCCAAAAATAGATCGTAATCTTCTGACAATACACTTATGTTACATTTGTAATTAACATATCCATCAATTGACGCATCATAATGGGGATTTATTTTTCCACCTTTATTCATATCAACCGACTGTAAGAAAATGTTGTCCTTTGGGAAATTAAACTCTTCTGATATTCTATCTATAATTTTATAAATAAATTCAGGTAGGTTTTCATTTGAAACGTCAGATATTGATTGAAATTTTGTAATGTAATTTGTTAAAGGTGTTTTAGAAATATCAAACATATAAGATTTACCATTAAGTGTTTTAGATAATTCTGTAAGGTGATGGTTACTATCATTACCGTTGTGATTAACAGAATCAATCCAATTTACTATTTGGTTTACTTCATCTTTTGTGATAAATTTTTTTTTTATCTTATATGTTTCTGTATTTTCCAATTTTTTTTAAGTTGTGTTTTTCTAAAAATTCTTTTGGGTTCATCGCCTCAATTATTGTTAATTCCGCAGAATCCATAAGTTGTTTCGCCCTTTCTTCCGTTACTGCCATAACACATAATTTATGGGTTGCTGGTAATTCTCCTGTTGGTGATAAATCTATTTTTAAGATATTATCATTTTTCATCTTTTCTCTTGCTTGTGAAACTTTAGATTCTTCACACAATATACAGATTCTCATAATTTTTATTTATTAATTATATACTCTTATTTCTATTGGGGTTTTCCAATATAATACATCATTATAAGGTGTTGATATATCTCCTGTAACAATTCCGCAACTGTTAGGTTCTGACATATACCCTCTGCATAAATATCCATTTTCTAAATCATCTCCCATCAGAATAATACTAAAAGTAGTTTTATTTTCTGTAAATAATCCATTTGAATAAATACTGTAATTTCCAACTCCATCATAAGTAAACCAAATATTTCCAATAGTGTTCTCTAACACTGTTACTATTGGAGCCGCTGTGTTGTATCCCAACATACCAACCCCGTCCCAACTATTAGGTTCTTTATTTGATGTGGCAACAAATGAATAATATTCTGGATGAACCGGTCCCCCCACATTACTAAAATCCCAAGTACCTCTATCAAACACATCCAAAAGTTGATATGATACACCCTCACCAACTTTACCACCTGTAATGGTTTTTGGGTCATCTACACCAATCTGTGTTAATAAAGCAGTGTACACTTTATATTTAGGTAAAATTGATTCACCATTTATGGTTTGTCCTCTTAAATTATCTACAATGTATTTTGTCGACATTTTTTTATTTTTTAATTTATTTAATCAATCGGTAATCCAGCCATATAACCAACTGTTATATCACTCCACCCAATACCAAATTCGTATTTCATAACTTTATCAACAACAACGTATGATTCAAATTGTGTTGTACCGGAACTAACATCACTATTAATAAAAATACCACTTAAAAAATATACATCGTTTGTGGTATTAGCGGTTACTTGGCTTGGTAAATTTGTAATAATATAATCATAAGCAGAATCCCTAATAGTTTCTGTGGTAAATATCATTTGTTTATTATAAACCTCTTCAGTAGTTCCTGTGAATCCACTTAAAGTAGATTTAAATGGCCATAAAATATCTGTCAATTTCCAAAAAGAATAATTTTCATTATTAAAAGGTGCATTATTTTGATCTGGCACTGAACTTAGTTGATTTACAACTTGATCAATCGCTCCCGCAACCGCTCCACAGGTATTATCTGTTAAACTATTTGCTTTACCTCTTCTTAACATTCTACCTGAACGACCATCTTCAGTAACACCAATGTGTGGTGTACTTGTTACAAACAAGGTTCCACCAAGAGTTGTTGCTACGTGACTTGCAAATGCCCCAAATCCAACACTACCAACAAACGGATAACCTGCCAATCCACCGGACATAAACGGACCTAAAAATGAATTAATACTTGTTGGCCATCCACCGATATTTCCTGGTAAATATGCCGCATCAACATCATCAGAACAAATACCTTCCGCTAAAACAATGTCAGTTGATGGTATTCCTTCATCTGTAATATATTGTGTTGTGTATGTCCCCCATACTTCAGATAATACCGCTCCTGAGAATGGTTGATATCCTCCATCAACAGTAACAGTTCTTACCGTTTGAGTATATGCACTCTGACCTGTTAATGGTGCTGGTACAATTATTTCATATGTTCTATCATATAAAGGAACCTCTAATTCGTATGTCCCATAAGGATAAACCGAAATATTATTAAATGGTATTACTTCGGTACCTAAATTAATGGTTCCACCAGTTGTGGGTAAAAAAGTAACGTTTGCCGTTAGTCCTGATAAATTTGTGCTTGTTATTCTAATTCCTTGTATCATTTTTTTTGTTTTTTTATTTTTTATTTATTTATAATATTAATCCGAAATTCAAATCATTTTCTGGTATGTCTAACACATTTAATCCACCTAAACAAGGTGCTTCAGTTAATGTTTCTATTGTTAGAACATCCACTTCATCGTAATACGACAATCTATTATCACCATTTTTATTTTTAAATACATTAACTGTTGTGATATCATATAACATACCTGTACTTAAACAAGTACCAAAAACTTCGGCATTAACAATATTCCATTGGAAATAATCCCCAACTGTATTCTCGGTAAAGTTATCAGGTATCGTATTATTGTAGAAGTATTCTCCAATAGTATTATCATTAAAATTATTTCCAATTCTATTTCCTTGAGAACTTCCAACACCAAAACCAAATCCATCTTGTATTTCATTAGAATTGAAATAAGTTCCTATTGTGTTATATGAGAATGAACCATAACAAGTATTAAATGAAAAATCATCTCCAATATTGTTATGTGTTGTG
>Ga0247843_1000299_pt1 | contig 118406 bp, 91 predicted proteins | sample LaCruzMarch2017__FD_192420 | JGI IMG/M metagenome (GOLD analysis project Ga0247843, IMG submission 192420) | Freshwater microbial communities from meromictic Lake La Cruz, Castile-La Mancha, Spain - LaCruzMarch2017_8m | ecosystem: Environmental > Aquatic > Freshwater > Lake | place: Spain...
GTTTTGCCGTTTCGGCGGGATTTGGTGGCTTGAACAAACACTTGCTACCGTTAATACAGATATAAAACAATACAGTCAACAGATATTTTGATTGTTGTTGATGTATTACTTGCTACATTTTCGTGTAGTTTTACTGATTTGCAGTCACTTAGAAAAAAATCAGGGGGAAGTTAGGTTAAGTAACTGACAGTCAATACAGTGGAGGCGAGGGGGATCGAACCCCTGTTTGATCCAAGGGGTGTCCAAGGATTTCCAAAAAAGTCCGCAAACCAGCATAAATACAGGGTAGAACATTATTTGGATTTCCGTGGACTTTTTTGCACGGTCTTAGTATTGGTCTTACATGGCCTGCATCTGGAAACATCCGAACTCGAAATACTGGATGGCCCGTTTCTATGATTTGAACGGCAAGCGGCGCAATCGTTCCACGAAAACCGAGGACCGGAAGGAGGCGCGGAAGTTGGCTGCTATTTACGAGGACGCGGCCCGTCGCAAACGAACCGCCCTGCAATCCCGACGCGTGATCTCGGCACTTCACAAGGAAATCACGGGTGAGGGGTTGCCGGTGTCCACCGTCCGGGAGTTTTTCAATCGTTGGCTGGAGACGAAGTCACACGAAACGAAGCCGGCGACGATGCATTTCTACAACAACGAGGTGAAGAAGTTCCTCGCCTTTCTTGGCGACCGGGCGGATGGCGACATTGCCGAGATCTCCAAGGAGCACGTCCTTGGCTATCGGGCCGAACAATCGAAAACGCTGGCAGCAAAGACCGTGAATCACGGCGTCAAGCTGCTCCGCATGGTATTCAAATCCGCACGGGAGGATGCCACGATTTCAGACAACCCCGCGGAATTTGTCCGGGTGGTCAAAGCGGTTGGCGAAAGGAAATCCCGTCGTCCGTTCACGATTGATGAACTCCGGGCTGTTCTGGGGGTTGCTGACGACGAATGGAAGAGCATGATTTTGTTCGGTCTCTACTCCGGACAGCGATTGGGGGACATCGCAAAGCTGACCTGGGCAAATCTCGATTTGCAGGCCAATGAGCTTCGATTGGTGACTTCAAAAACCGGAAAAACAATCATTCAGCCACTTGCCGGTCCGCTGAAAGCCCACATTGAAGCCCTCCCTGTTTCCGATGATCCAAATACACCGATTCATCCTCGGGCGTTCGGCATTGTGAACCGACAGGGACGCTCGGGGGCACTTTCGGCGCAGTTTGTGAATGTTTTGGCACAGGCAGGACTGAGAAAGAATACTCCGCACAGGAAGACTCACGGGTTGGGAATGGGGATTGGAAGTTCGGCGGGCGGACTTTCCTTCCACTGCTTGCGACACACGGCTGTTTCTCTACTCAAGGAGGCAGGGATCCCTGCTGCCACCGTCATGGAACTCGTCGGACACGACTCCGCCCAGATGAGCGAGCACTACACCCACATCGGACGCGACAGCCTCAAGCAAGCGGCCGAGGCGTTTCCGGATCTCACAGCGCGGAAATGACAAACTCGGACGACAGCTTTGACGGCCCCACGCGATGGCTGGCATACCGACCGCCGCCGGACAAGCCGAACCCGCCGGCGCAGGGTCCCTCGACCTCGAACCAATGGCCGCAGGTTCTCAGCATTCCAATTGAAGGGTGGAAGGCTTTTGGCCAAGCTTGCGGGCGTGTTGCGCTCGACGCCGGCTACATCCCTGCGCGCCGCGCACCGTCGCCGATGAGAGACGCAATCCGGGCGATCAATACTTTCACCGCTATGGTAAAGGCCGCCCCCGGCAGCTTTCATAAGCTTGTTTCCGACGCAGGCGGGATGCCGGTCGTGTGGGCAACCGGGAAATCGTCGCGGGAACTTTTTCAGGAGGTCGTCTTGCGGGTATTGTCATCTGCGCCTGAATCGCCCACCTCTGAGCAACGTGACGCCTTCGCCGCCGCCATGGCCGCCGCTCGCCACATCGAAAAGTTGACGGAGGATGACCCCGAGGATATATCCCGCCAAGCGCAAGGAGGGCCGGCAGGCTTCCCGATCTTCCTGAAAACTGCAAAGGAGGGACTTCCGCCAACCCCGGCCATCATTGAGAGGCTGACCGCTCAACGTGTTCCGGCAAGGTTTGACCTTCTCAGATCACGCAGAGGAGGCGCGCCAGACATTATTGGCACGAACAGGATTGCCGCGTGCTTCCACTGGACCGCATCAGCCCTGCTTGGCGGAAAGAAACTCCTCACGTTCGACGCGCCAGAACGAAGCGTTCTTCTCGCCCGAGTGAAAATCGTTACGGAATCTCCGGGCGTGCCGGAACTCAAAGGCTTGCGGTGGTTTATGGCCGATCAGACAATTACCACCCAAGCAATGGCCGTCCCCTCTGAAATGGTGCGCATTGTTTGGCAGCTTATCGAGGCTGAAGGCTGTGCCCCCGAGCGGATACCGCAATTCCGGGCGCTGGCTGGTCTAATCCGCCGGCGCGAGACTGAAAAGGCAATCACAAGCAGGATTCGCAAGGAAATCTCGCGAAGAATTGACATCCTAAAACCGGGCTAGAGTAAGGAAATATCAGGGCTATATGATGCCCCAGCTCGCCGATGTTCATCCTCGTATGATGAATATCTATGCGACTCATACCACTCCAACAATCCGCGGCTGGCGGAGTAGCCCAGCCATTTGCGCCGGAATTTGTGCGTATTCAACAGGCCTGTCAGATTTCGGGCCTAGGGAGAAGCACGCTTTTTACGCTTCTCAAAAACAGAAGCATTGCAAGCAAGCTGGTCAAAACATCAAAGCACAATTCTTCGGGATGCAGACTGGTGTCCGTTGAATCACTTCGGGCGTTTATCGCCGAGTCCGGCGATGAATAAGAAACCCGCCGCTCCTCGTGGAGGATCTCGCCGTCGAGAGAGGCCTGATCTTCCGAGCGTCATCGAGATTGCGGAGCAGATTGAGAGGATCGCCCAAGCCCGAGCGGTGTGGATGTTCGAGGCAGCTTGCGTCGAGGCGGTAGAGCGCCGCTTTCGTGCGACGGGGTTCTTTCCACCGCGCGAGAGCAAAAATCCGCCTGTAAAATGAGCGCCCACCCTGAAAACGAAGAAATGGCCGAGGGCATAGTAAGTGCGGCCTCCGGCGAGGAGGCACAAACTTCCTCCTTGGTAGAATCGGTCCGACTCGCGAGGGTGGTGCTTACCGAAGCAGAATTTTGGGAGTGGATTGACGGGTTGCGTCATCCCATTGCTCCCGCACGAACCGGGCTGGAGGACTCGATGCAGCTCTACCGTGATTATCTGGCAGGGGAAATGGCGCAATGAAAGCGTCTCTTTGTGAAATGATCAAAACCCGCGCGACTCTTCGCACCGTGGGGGCGCTTCTGAACATCGAGATGCCGAGGGATGGGCGCAAATTCTGCTCGCCATTCCGGCCCGACAAATCTCCTTCCTGCACGGTCAAAGGTGATGTTTTCACGGATTGGTCAACTGGCGAACATCTTGACCTGATTGATTTCTACGCCGCTGCGAAGGGAATCCCCGAACCGGAGGCCATCCGGGATCTTGCACGGATTTTTCAGATCGTCGGTGACTTGCCAGCGAGACCGCCGGCAACTCCCAAGCACTCAGACCCAGACGACGGGATCACGAAAGCGCAGAAGCGTGCGGCATGGCCGGCGTTTCAGAATCCCTCCCGCGAGGAAATCCGGCAGATTGCAGAACTGCGTGGCCTGGGTATCGAAGGAGTTCAGATTGCTGCCGATCGGGGCCTGCTCTTTTGCGTGACCGACCGGGAAGCGCGGGCATGGGCCGTAACCGACTCCGCGAGGCTCAACGCGAGGATCCGCCCCATGGATGGCGGGCTTTGGTATGGCAAAAGCAAGTCCATGCCTCCCACCGGAGGCGGGCAGGAGTCATCCTGGCCGGTGGGGATCCGGGAAGCGCAAGCATTCCCTGCAATCGCCATTGTCGAGGGGGAAGGGGAAATGCTGGCCGCGTTTCACCTCGCTTGGTGTGCCGACGTGGAGGGCCGCGTTGCAGTTGTCGGAATGCTTGGCGCTGGGGATAGGATTTCTGAAGAGGCATTGCCGCTTTTCGCGAGGAAGAGGGTGCGGATTTTTGAGGACAACGACGCCGCAGGCGAGCGGGCCGCAATGCGATGGGCTGAACAGCTTTTAGCCGCGGGTGCCAGGGTGGACTGCTTTTCATTCGGCGGGCTGATTCAAGTCGACGGGCATCCCGTGAAGGACATGACGGATTTCGCGCACATCTGCCCGGATCAATGGACAAGCGAGCGGGACCGCATCGAGTCCGCATTTAATTTCGCGCAGCACCCGGCGAGAGGCACAGGGAAAAATAACCAATGATCAAGGAATATCCAATGAAACTGACCCCTAAGGATAAACGGCTCAGCGAAAGCCAGAACAGCCAGCCGCGTGATATGGACTTATTCAACGATCCAGAGAGCGGGCAAGCCAAGCCGACGCCACCACCACAAGGGCGATCCATCCTCGATTTTGCCGAAACCCCGCCCGTGACTGAGGACACGCTTTTGGGTGACCGCTGGCTTTGCCGAAAAGGGGCGGCGCTATTTGTCGGACCGTCCGGCATTGGAAAATCGTCGGCAAGCTGCCAACAGGACGTGTTATGGGGGTGCGGGCGCGAGGCATTTGGAATCAGGCCGGCCCGCCCCATGAAAATTATCACGATCCAAGCCGAGAACGACGACGGGGACTTGTATGAAATGGCGTCCGGCGTTTTGAAGGGGTTGGCATTGACAGAGGATGAAATTGCGATGGTCCGGGGGAACGTCACCTATTTCCGCGAGGTCTGGCGGACATCGCATACTTTTCTTCAGGACGTGGTGCGCCCGTTGCTGGTGGTATATCGCCCGGATATCCTGCGAATTGATCCCTTCCAGGCATATTATGGCAGAGACATTTCCTCTGCGGAGCAAGTTGCCGAGTTCTGCCGGGTGGGGCTCAATCCGCTCCTTGATGAGTTCAACTGTGCGGCGATCATCAACCACCACACGCCGAAGACGAACAACCGCGACACTTCCGGTTGGCGACAATCGGACTGGATGTATTCCGGGGCAGGGTCCGCCGACATGACGAACTGGGCACGGGCGATCCTCGCGATTGATCCGACCATGAACCACAGCGTTTTCAAGTTCATTGCCGCCAAACGCGGGAAAAGGCTCCAATGGACAGACAAGGAAGGGCAGCCGGCGTTCGTCCGATGCTTCGCACACCGGATGGATTGCGTGGCTTGGCGGGAGGCAACAGCAGATGAGGACGAGGAGGTCATGAAGACCAGCAAACTGAGCGGGAAAGGGAAGACCGCCGAGGATCTTTTCCGGCTCATCCCCATGCCGCCGGAGACAATCGGACTGAGAACACTCGAAGTGCTGGCGCAAGCTGCCAAAATTTCAGAGAAGAAATTTCGTGCCTTCCGTGGCCAACTCACCGAAACCGGCCAGGCATTCGAGCACAAGGTAAAACGACCTGGAACCCGTGAGGAAATTCGCCTCGCACGATATGAACAAACCCTCATTTGAAGAGATGGTGGCAATGATGGTGGCAATGACGGCAAAAGTTGCCGACATCTCCGCGCCAGATAGGGGAGATGATGTTGGCAGCCCCTTTATTAAAGGGCTGCCGACATCACCATCTCACCCTCCAAAATCCACTGATAAAACCTCACGCCCATGAAGGAATCCAATCCATCCCCAGCTTCGAAACCATGCGCTGCATTGAAGAAAATCCAGAAGACGGCGGCGCGCCTGGCCGACCTGACCACCGACGAAGATATCGACACCTGCCTGCGGGTCATCCGGGAGGCGATGAATGCGACGCACAGGATTTTCGACCCCGAACACCGGCGAATGATTGAGGTTCCCGACCACAAGACCCGGTTGGCGGCCGCGACAATCCTCCTCGCCTACGACGAGGGACTGCCGATCAAGCGCACGGTAGCCCTCACAGGTGACTTCCAAAGCGCTGATCAGCTCATTGACCGACTGCGGGACTCGCCCGAGGCGCTGCGGGCGATCATGGGGGCCGGCGTGCAGATCGAGGCCGATGGCAGGACGGTTGATTTTCTTTCCATTTCAAGCGGACAGCACTGATTCCGGCGCATTCTCCACCTGCAGCCGTAGCCCTGCCGGAAATTGTCAACGCCGTCCGCGGAGGACAAAAAGGCGAGGAATAAATGAAAAATCCCGCTGACCAAAGCCGATCCGCCACGTATGGGAAGGCATATGACGAAGCCCGACATCCCGACGACACCCGAGGACGAAGCGGAGATCGACGAGCTGATCCTGAGTCTGGAAATGGTGGGAATCCCGATGGAACTCCCTTGGGAAAAGCGGGAGGAAATCTACCACCGGTCCCAGCAGGCCAAGAAGGAGCGGAAGGACAGTCTGGTGAAATGGATCCTCTGGCAGGAGATGTTGGACAAAATCCGTCCGAAGGGATGGACTGAATACCTGATGCAGATCCCGGTAAGTCCAAAAAAACCAAACAGGCTGCCATCCCTGTAGGTCCTCCGCCGACCTCAGAGACCGGCTATGAATTCACCGTCAGGTTCCTTCCCAAGGGAGAAAAAGAATCACGGCCAGAGACCGTCCGGCTGGAATCCACGACATTGGAAGCCGCCCGCGAGGAGCAAAAACAAGTGCTCCTCGGCTATCTCAGGGGCCGGCACGAAGACCTGAACACCCCCGGCCAGCGCCCGATGAGCGACAAATCGCTCATGCGACTGTATCGCTACTTCGACAGCATCGGCGACGACGCCCGAATGGAAGTCATTTTCAACGAACAGGGCACCCGTGAAATGTCCGACAGCGTGGACGAGGCCAACGAGGACAGGCACGACCTTTTCGACATTCTCAAGGAAAAGAAAATCGTCATCGACATCAACGACCCGTTGCTGGTCGGGGAACCAGCCATCCAGGAGAAAAAGCGCCTTGGCATATTCAGCCCGGACGGCCGCCCGCTCGATTACGTCCGCAGCATCCTGCAAGACTACGGTTTCAAATACGCGACCCCCGCCGAGCTTGTCGATGGAATCAAGCGCCGACTGGCCACAGGCGAGGAACTAGCGGTCCTGACAAACTAAAATCCATTGCCGCAATCGCCGATATGATCAGGCGCGGCGTATTGGTCGATTCCAGAAAAGACGCATCTGGAAAACCGATTATTGGGCATATCCTTGCAGCAAAACTATCCATCGGCGGGCAAAAATATATCGCCCGACTTGTTATTCGTGAGGATTCCAATGGGAACCGGTTTTACGACCACGAACTTTCCGACATAAAAAAACTCGGAGAGGTATCAAAACGTGGTGCCACATCGCAAAGCGAAGTTGGGCGTCCCACACCTCTCCGAGACACCTCATCTATACTTCAAGACATCTACTCTGTCAACCCGGATTCCGTCTCCAAGGTCGTTGACGAGAACGGCGAACCGCTTCCCGTATGGCATGGGACAAGAAATTTCAGTGAGAACAGAAATTTCGACGTGTTTACTCCGGAAAGTCGCCTTCGAGCACTACGCCCATATGCCAGATGCCTCGCGGCGTCAACCACTGAAAGATTTTTGAAAATATCCCCTTACTACCGCTGAGTTGCTGAGTATAGCGTGGGGTGCAAGCTCAACGCGAAAACCAAAAAGGCGGCAGGAACCCCAAACCCACACCCGGCAAGCTGGCAACTCCGCCGGGGCTCGAAAAACTCATCTCCGGGGGCCAGACCGGGGCCGACCGGGCGGCGCTGGATGTGGCGATCCGGCACAGCTTTCCTCATGGCGGATGGTGCCCGAAGGGCCGAAAAGCCGAGGACGGACCCATCGGGGGGCAATACAACCTGTTTGAGACCCCATCGGCGAACTACCTCCAGCGCACGGAATGGAATGTCCGGGACACGGACGGGACGGTTGTTTTCACCCTTTCCAAGGAAGTGACCGGCGGATCGCTGCGCACCATCGAGTTTGCCCGGAAGCACAACAAGCCATGCCTCCACATCTCGTCATGCGGCATCGGCTACATGGACGCTTCGCTTCCCCTGCAAGAATTCGTCGCCAAGCATGGCATCCGGCGTCTCAATGTTGCCGGATCTCGGGAGAGCAAGGAGCCGGGAATATGGCGGTTTGCTTATCAAACCATCGACGACGCATTTTTCTGGCACCTCACCCACGAACCGATGATCGGGGGACCGGGGGAGGGCTGAACCCACAGATTTGAAATATCATGAAAACAATCCTCTACTACGTCGGTGTCACTTGGCTGATCCTGCTCGGAACGCTTATCCTTGTTTGTTCTCTGGGAATTCTTTTCACCCAAGGCATCGGGAAGTTCTGGGAGACGATGAGCCCGTTCAATTTGGTCAACTGGCTGGTGATCGCTCTTTTGGCGGTCCCGGGGCTCCTCCTCGTTCAGTCTTCCCGCAAACCATGAATACCACGCTACTTTCAGCTTTGATCCGCAGGGATCCAAAGACGGGCAAGAGGCAACTGGACTCCTCACTGATGGGAATGATGGAAATGACATTCCGTAGGAAAGTGGGGGGATTGATCGAAGAGACCGCATCATTCTGGGTAACGCCATCAAGCGAGTCCGAGTTGCGCATACAGGTTCTTTCTTGGATTCGGATGTTGAAAGCGCGTCCGACTTTGCCGGAAACAGAAAAAAGCATGTATGAGGAAGATGAGATCGACCGGATCCAACTCTCCCCCGACTGGCGCGAGAAACTGGCGCAAGCGCGTGCTCAATTCAGGTGGCACAATCCTTCCCATCCGCCAGATTTGCATAATTCCTGGCCATCCGAGCGAGCGATGAAATATCGTGTTTGGGTCTGTCAGCGTGCCGAGATCATGTGGAAGAATTATAGTAGCCCCGAACCCGGCCCGGCAGAAAATCAACAAACGCCTCCCGAAACCGACGCTTCTGAGCCAGGGCATCCCAAGGAATAAAAGACAACGGGCGACGCCTTTTGACGCTACAGCTTGGCCCACGTTAGAAGGAATTTCATGGGCAAGATCCCGTGAGAAGGTGGAGTGGGGCAAACTGGTTCAGGGGTCGCTCTACGGCATGGAGCGGACGATCTTCATCGTTTCGATGCTCACGGTGCAGACGCGGAGGAGGAGGGTGATGTTTTGGTGGGCGAAGTGGAAATCGAACGGCTGTCCCCCACTGCCGTGCCCGGTGGAGGATCTCCCCCGGTTCGAGAGAGAGAGGGCAAGCCAATGGAGAAAAGTTCTCAGCAGCCAGTCATTGGGCGATGAAATCAGGCGTTGACCCGAATGCAGTCGTCGGTCACGAACGCCGCAATCTGGTCCTTTGGAACCGGGATGCCGGGTGGCGTAATTGGCTCCCCGGCTTTCTCCTTGGCGGCGAGGGAGAGGTTGAGGGCGAGCAGGAAAGCGAGCGGGTCTGCATCCTTGGGCATGGCATAGGCATCACGGACGGCGGTATCTAGTCGGGCGTGCGCGTCCCGGAGCGGGTTGGTTCCGGGTTCTTCGAGGGTCCGGTAAAGATCCCGCAGGGAATAGTCGAGTTTGGCCATGATCTCCCTACGCATGCCGCGCAGTGCCACGCCAGCGGCGGCTACCTCCGCGATATGACCCTGTGGTGGCGATTGTGGCCAAGGGAAAGTATCGAAAACGGATTCGGCGCTGTAACGGAAATCGGCTTTAAGCTTGCCGCACTTCGTTGTGAACCAGAGCCAGTGGAAATACGATTGGAGAATGCCGAAGCTGTAATCGTCGGCGAAGCCAAAGACCTGAATCAGGTTGCTCGGGCGAATCTCGGAAGAAACAAAGATGAAGATCGGGCGACGTGTGACGTAAGCACATGCAAGAAACCGAGGCAGGGGCTTGATTGTCGACAACATTTCGGGACGTCCGAAAGACAGCCTCCACCAGTGCGCGAGAAAGGCTTTGTGATGAGGGCGCACTTTGCCATCAGCGTCCTTCCCTTCCTCTGCTTTCCGTTCGCGGTCCGGCAACACAGTCATACGAATGTGGTCGAAAGGAATCGGAAAGGACTCCGCTTGAAAACGGTCCCGCTGTTCAAAGTCGATGACATAACGGTCGAGTTCGGTTCCGCTGACCACATCCATGCCGTTTAAGTAGGGAAAGGTGATGTCTGAGTTTCTGGCATTGAGAGCTATCCATCTCGCGCGTTCCTCTACGGTGATCAGAAATCCCCGATGTCCGACCATTTGGCCGTTGAAACAGCGCTGCGGACTCGTGTTCGCGAGTAGTGGCCCCGCATAAGTCACATCGATTCCTGTAGATAGTGATGAGTTGATAGTCGCCAGCTCAAATGTTTCCCACGGACTCTCCACATCGTCGCCGTTTTGAATATGCAGTTTCTTTTCTCCAGGTGCATCGCCTTTTATCCAATTGACAATTGAAACGTGAACCTGTGCGTCGCCGCTCCAAACTTCTCGTCCGACCGCTTCGATGATAGTCCCGCCATTCTGGACGATGTAGTCAAGACCACCTTCGCGCGAATTGATGTTGCGGATGTTCTGTGTGCCAACGAGCCCGGCGAGTCCGCCTGGCAGGAGATGATCGTGTGCTTTCCGAAACCAATAGACACAAAAGTCTGCCATCCCGGGCACTCCGGGAAATGCTTTGCGAACCTTGTTCGCGTAGTCGACACCGTGTGTCGGTTTGAGTAGCTTCGCGCCAAGATACGGAGGGTTTCCAATGATCGCATCCGCTTCCGGCCACTTGGCAAAGAGGGCATCGGCGCAGATGATATTCGAGTCTAGGTTTGCGAGCGGGAGCGGCTTTTCCTCAATAAAAAGCTGGTCGGATTGGGCGAGCTTTTTAGCCTCAATCAATTCGAGTTCCTTGGCGAGCATGAGCGTGACTTTTGCCAGCTCGACCGCGAAGGGATCGATGTCGATGCCGTAGAAGTTTTTCAGTGAGATCGCACTTTCGAGCGGTTCCCTTTTACTCAACTCGTGGAGCCGCCGGAGAATCTCGCGCTCCAGGCGCTTGATTTCGCGATAGGCGACGAAAAGGAAATTCCCGGACCCGCAAGCGGGATCAAGAACCCGGAACCGGCGCAGGGCAGCGAGGCATTCGCGGAGTTTCCCGACGTTTTTCCCGGCGGCTTCGATTCGTTCGCGCCACGGCCGGGTGATGGTCGGCCCGACGACTTTCTGGATGTCGAATTCGCTGGTGAAGTGGGCACCGAAAGCATGGCGAGACTTGGCATCCATGCTGTGCTGGAAAAGAGTGCCGAAGATTTCTGGCTTCACCTTCGCCCAATCGTGGGTGAGGGCGGCCTGGTGCAGCGCGTAGGCCTCGGAATGCTTCAACTCGATGGGATCGACATTGGCAAAGAGTCCGCCATTGAAATAGTCAACACCGGCGTAGCGTCCGCCCCGTGCTGGCTCGGCGGTCGCCATTTGCCGGAAGAGTCCACCAAGGAGGTCATAGCTGGCGGAGGGGTCCTTGACGCAATCGGCCAAAAGCGTGGTGACGAGTTCGCCGGGGAGCAACCCGAGATCCTCGGCGACAATGGAAACAAGAAGCTGGAGAATGAACCGCTGGGCACGGGTGCGATCCTCTTTTCGGGCAATGATCTTCCGGAAGACATCGGCCAGGGTATCGGCGGCTTTGCGGGTGACCTCGACACGGTTGTTGCCGAAAATAGGGTTTTGCGCATGAGGAAGCAGAAACCCCATCGCAGCAGGGTTCTGCGGGAGGTCGCGCAGAAGCAGACGTTCGACGGGATCAAAAAGCTGGGTGTTGAAATCGTAAATCCAGAACTCATCGAAATTGCTGAGGATCACGTAGGGCGGCCGACGAGGGACAATATGCGTCCAGTATTCAAAAACCTGGTCGTAATGCTTTTCGAGACTGGCCCCACGGGATTTCATCTCGATCAAAACCCGGTCCGGCCAGAGGAGATCAGCGAATTTCTTCCCGCCCTTCTGCTTGTTGTTGCCTCCCTTGAAAAGTTCAAGCTGGGGAGAACCGGGCTTCTTGGCGATCCGGTATTCAAATGTCGCGCCCGCTTCCGCAACCCCTCCGCCATGACCAAATGCCCGGAACAGGTGATCCAGAAAAAGCTGGGCTTCGCTTTTTTCGTCGCCCCGGAGCGTCCGCGCAAAAATCGCAAACTTTTCGAGGGATTCTTTGTGTTCTACTGACGCCACGGATGGGACATTTATCATCTCCCGTCGGTATGGCGAGAAAACATCCGATTGGGTCAGTGCCGGGTGGAACGCTGTTGAACATCCCCCTCCCATGGTATATTGAGTCTGGGTATCCCGATATGAGCGTCCTCACACAACGGCTGCTGACAGAAATCGAGTCCGCCCCGGAGCCAGTTCAGGCCGAGGTGCTCGACTTTGTTCTGTTCGTGAAAGCCAGGCATTCCGGCGCGGCCATTGAGCGGACTCCGGGCGTTTGCGGAGGGGAGGCATGCATCGGGAAGACCCGCATTGCTGTCTGGATGCTTGAGGAGGCCCGTCGGCAGGGAGTGAGCGATGCAGAGTTGCTGCAAGACTATCCCGCCCTCAGTGCCGCCGATCTCGCCGCCGCATGGGCCTACGTCGAGGCACATCCCGCGGAAATCGAAAGCGCGATTCAGGCCAACCTCGTCGCGTGATGGCCCGGTTCTACTCGAACGAGAATTTCCCTCTCCGCGCGGTTCTGAGCCTTCGGGAGCTGGGGCATGACGTGCTGACTTCGCTGGAGGCCGGTCGTGCCAACCAGAGAATCCCCGACGCCGAGGTGCTCCGCTTCGCCACGGAAGAAGGCCGAGCGGTCCTCACGCTGAACCGCTTGGATTTCTTCCGGCTACACCGGGACGTGGATGGTCACCATGCGGGGATCATCGCCTGCACGCAGGACCGCGATTCCGCCGGACTGGCCCAACGGATCCACCAAGCCGTCGAGGCCGGCCCGGATCTGAACGGCAAGCTCATCCGCATCGTGCGTTGAAGGGATAGCCGGTCAATCCATCTTCATTCCTTCTTTCAGCGTAGCGATCAAATCCGCCAGTGCCGGGCGGGTAGCGAATGAAGGATGGCGAAACAATGAACTCCGCCGGAAATAAAACTGAAATACACGTTGACCAAACAACTCCTGAAACGTCTGAGAAAGTGTGAGAAGAAAATCTAGGGAATTCAGCGAAAACAAGATGCGAAAACTTCATAGCGTGGATCAATTGCCGGAGATTAATTCCGAATTTTTAATCCTTCTATGGGATCAAGATTGGGATACCGATGAAATCCAAATCCTTTTCGGAGAGAGGGTAATATTCCGCCAACCAGTATCATACGAGTATCACGATTATTTTGTGCAGGCGTGCCGGATCCTGAAGGAGAAATATGGGTATCACCTTCTGGACGTTGTTCCGACACCAAGAGCGCTGACCTTTCTCTGGGGGGATCGGTATGGAGCAGATGAGACCACCGACAGAATGCGCGAACTACTCGGACGGGACAATCAGCCATATTACGGCCATGAAACGGCCGAGATGAAGTCCCGGAGAGATGAGTGGAAAACTTTTCGAATGCAATACGACCAAAAATGAGAGCTTTCCATCCAGTGGTTTGCGAGTCACCGCGCCCACCCAGAGTTGCGGAGTCGCCGGGCGAAATCCTTCGGGTAAAGGGCCGGGATGGGGACCTGCAATACCGCCGCAATCGCAAAAATCTCCACATCCGTTGCGCTGCGGATCTGCGCTTCAATCTTTGCCAGGGTGCCCCGCGAAATGGCACAGCCCGCCACCTCGCACTTCGCCGCCAACGCTTCCTGCGTCCATCCCCGCTTGTAGCGGAGTTGCCGGACGATTTCGCCGACCGCATTCTTGGGTAGAGTCTGCTCCATTACGGAGCTTGACCGTAGGCGGAAACGAGGCCTCAATTGCTCCGTAATGGAGCAGACTCACACTCCTTCCATCCCAACCAGATATTTTCGAACAAACGAAAAAACACCCTGACTGAACCCAGTCTCAAACGTATGGGCAAGATGAGAACAACAACTAAAACTATGAAAACTATCCTCTCCCTCCTCATCGTCACCATCATCACAGCATCTGCCGCTGACCTTTCCGGTCGTGATCTCCTGCAACAGATGTCTCAAAAGGCATCCGGGGAATTCCTTGTAACTGACGTGGTGGGAAAAATTTCGTCCGGACTGAGCGGATTCAAGGTTTCCATCGGTGGTGTCGAGGTCCCGATCGTGACGGATTCCAATGTCTCCTTCTCCGGGAATGCTCTCATCGCGAAAGAAGCCAAAAAGGGCAGGAGCAGAAAGATCGGAGGCACCAGCGGCGATGTCATCCTACAGGTCGGATCGTCCGGAACGCTCCTCGTGAGTCTCAGTGAGGGAAGACCATCGACCGCTCGCATCGCTTCGGACTCTGATCGCCTGGCAGCAAAGATGAAATCTGCGTCCAGCCCGCAGGAAGTCGAAATGATCACTCAGGCAAGATCGCTTGAAATCGAAATCAAAAAGCTGGAGGCAGAAATCAAATCCGGTGTTTCTGGAACTGGTTCGGTGCAAACCATGAATGTTTCCACGGGAAGCTTTTCTTCGGGTCAGGTCACAACAAGATTTACCGATGCGGAGATTGCTGAGAAAAAGCAGCTCGTCGCGCTCAAAAAGGCCCAGCTTGCGGCCATGACTCAATAGCGTATTGCCGCGCATGCCTTAAGCCCCATGTTTGAGAAGACTGAACTCGGTCACGCCAGGGAGATCATTGATAGCTTGGTCGAGATCGTGCCGGACCGGCAAGCGAACTGGAACGCTGTAACTTTCGCGCAGAAGCTGGATCGACTTGCGGAGTTGATTGACGTGCTTCGCTTTGATGCCGGGTGCCCGCAGGAGGATGCCCCGCTCAGAACATTCCACCCCAACGGTATATTCGTGGACGTATCTGCGGGAAAAATTCATTTCGTGAGAAATGGTCCCACTGAGCGATTGGATGACGAGGCCTCACAAAAGTTGATGCTTCCTTTGCTCGACTATCTTTACACACACCCAGGCAAGGGAAAGCCGGTCCTTTCGATCATCAGGGCATTCGTCCGGGAATACTTTCCAAGATGTCGTCTCAGGGATTTTCAGCGGACAGCCACCGGCGTCCTTCGCATTGAGACCAATGTCCGATTCGCCGCACATAAGCTGCGCAAAATCGGGCTGCTTCAATTTTCTGAGGTGGAAGCCTTCAAAACATGGAGACTTTCACTCTTGGGTATCTTGGCGGGCAATCACTACGCTGGCGGCAACTACGACCAGAAGGAGGCCGTTCCCACCTCGTTCTGGCTGTTCACGATCATGGGGAGGCTTGAGCTCATGCGGTCGACTCCGACTCTTCTCGCCCGGCTGGAGGGTATCGCGAAAGCGGCTTCGATTCCATGGACGGCAAAGGAACAGTTTCTCCGCCTTACGATGGACACAATTTCCGAATATCGGTCGGCTCTTTCGCCGGAGAAGGATCTCAACAAGCACCAGCGCCAGGGACTTATCGAGGATTTGCTCACGCGGCTGAACTCAGCACCCGAAGCGGAATCCATCGTCTGCGCGTTTGATGGAGTGCCACAACCCCAGCTTGTCTTGATTGCGCGAACACAATTGAGGCGATTGCTTCGTTAATATGCACAATCCATCCAACCAGATCATGAACCCGCCCAGGGAGTGGGACGGGCTGACATCGGAGGATTGCGATCCGGACGAAGCGGACTTCCTGATGGAGGCGCTTGCAAACATGTCGCCGGACCCGATGGCGGAAGTCAGACGCCTGTTGGACCGCAGGGACAACCCGACAAGGGGAATAGTTCTGGAAATCCACCTGGAACAAATCCGGCCGGAGGGCCTGCAAAAGCCGGGTGAGCCAGCCCCGAAGCCAACGCAGGACCGGCTGCCGCCCCTGTAGAGATGTTGGGAAGACCGAACAAACCCACAGTTATCGGAGCGAAGACATTGCTGTAGAAAAAGAAAGTCCGACGAGAAAGACATCTACCGCTCGCGCCGTAGCCTCGCCGGACAGGGTCATACTACATGCACTCAGCCACGCCGTCAACGTAGTATGCCGCCCGTTCGCGACCCTCGCGCGCGCGTAAAAAACCTCAATTCCAAGATCTGGACTGTCCTGATTTGCCGTGGTTTCCGTCGCACACGGTCTTATAATTGGTCTTACTTTCGACTTTATATATTCGTAAGTCGTTTATTTTAAATACTATGGAGGCGAGGGGGATCGAACCCCTGTCCTTCAAGCGATCTACTCAACCTTCTACATGCTTATGCGGTCTTTAATCTTGGAGCCCTGCTGCGAACCGTCACGCTACCGACCCCAAAGCGGCCACGAAATCGATTCACTCCCCGCCGCGGCCACCCCGGCTGGAAATTAGCCTGCTGTCGTCGCATCCCGGCTTAGCAGGCGTCTGCCGGGACACGTCGTGGTCAATTAAGCCGCGAGAGCGAGATCTTCGTAATCTGCATTTAGTTTTTTTGATCCGATTTTTAACGAGGCCAACGAATCATCCTCGGCATGCGGGCCGGGCTTCACACTTCAAGTCGAAACCAATGCGCCCCCCAATGGACTTACATTAAGGCGGCATTCCGAAAACGCAACCTCCGTTTTGAGCGGGGATTCCCACGACACGGCCAATTCACGAACAAGAAGAAAAATCATCACGAAGGCTCGAAGGTTTTCTAAATCCCTCCTCTTTGTGTCTTGGTGGTTATCTGAATCTGCCTGGAAAAATTTCACTCCGTTTTCTCTGATGGGATCTAAAGAACTCTGGTTCAGACGTTTCTTTACTGACCTGTATTGGCCGTGATCCCACGATGGGGAGAAAGTCAGAAGACGCTTTTCAGCGCGCTGGTCATGACTCGCGCGGTTTCCTCGATATCCCCGGCATTGTGAGCGAGGCAGAGGAATCCTGCCTCGAACTGTGAGGGTGCAAAGTAGACCCCCTCGGCCAGGCAGAGGTGGAAGAAGCGCGAGAATTTGTCACGGTCGCTTTCCATGGCGTCGGACAGTCGCAGGATGGGGCCCTCGCGGAAGTAGAGGCAGAACATCGAGCCGATCCGGTGGAATGTGCAGGGCAGGCCGCGGATTGCCTGCCGGACGAACGACTCAAATGCGAGGCCAATCTCCTCCAGCTGGGACCATCCCTGGCAGCGTTCGAGTTCGCGGAGCTGGGCGAGACCGGCGGCCATGGCCACCGGGTTGCCGGAAAGTGTTCCCGCCTGATAAACCGGGCCGTCCGGGGAGAGCTGGTCCATGATCTCCGCGCGACCCCCGAATGCCCCGACCGGCAGACCTCCGCCGATGACCTTTCCCAGCGCCGTGAGATCCGGCCGGATGCCGAAAATTTCCTGCGCCCCTCCGCGGGCGAGGCGGAAGCCGGTCATCACCTCGTCAAAAATCAGGAGGGATCCTGCTTCCCGGCAGATCTGATCGAGCCCCTCCAGGAATCCGGGCTGGGGGAGGTAGAGGCCGGCATTGGCCGGAACCGGCTCGAGGATGACCGCTGCGATTTCTTTCGGATTGGCAGCAAATGCCGCTCGCACGGCATCCAGGTTATTGAAAGGCACCGTGACGGTGAGGCGGGCGAGCGCTTTCGGGACGCCTGCGCTGTCGGGGGTGCCGTGGGTCAATGCTCCACTGCCGGACTTGACCAGCAGGGAATCCACGTGGCCGTGGTAGCAGCCCTCGAACTTGATGATTTTGTCGCGACCGGTAAACCCGCGGGCCAGGCGGATGCAGCTCATAGTGGCCTCGGTTCCGCTGTTCACCATGCGGACTTTTTCCACCGAGGGAACACACCGGCAGATCGTCTCCGCCATCTCGACCTCGAGCGGATTCGGGGTTCCGAAGCTCAGGCCCATCGCGGCAGTTTCGCGGACAGCCGAAACGACCACCTCGGGAGCATGACCAAGGATCGCCGGCCCCCAGGTTCCCACATAGTCGATGAGTTCCCGCTCATCCGCTGTCAGCAGGCGGCATCCTTTGGCCGCCTTCGTGAAAAACGGTTCTCCGCCGACTCCCCGGAATGCCCTCACAGGCGAGTTTACCCCGCCCGGGATCCTCCGGCATGCGGCTTCAAAAAGCAAATGGGACGTGTTCACGCGGAAAGACATAGACCTTACCCGCTTCACCTGCAATCGCGCCGTGACCGGTTTTCCCGATTCCTGATGCGGCCGCACGACGCAGCGGGAGCGTTTTTCATTGGCGGGATGGAATATTGAAATTCGGTCCAACCATTTCGTTGCCCTCGGGGAGGCGGTTGGCATAGTCTGCCCGCCACGTCATGCCCAAGGATACATCCATCAAAAAAATCCTGCTCATCGGTTCCGGTCCCATCGTCATCGGGCAGGGGTGCGAATTCGACTACTCCGGCGTCCAGGCCTGCAAGGCGCTGGCCGAGGAGGGATACCAGGTCGTGCTGGTGAATTCCAACCCGGCCACGATCATGACCGATCCGGAGTTCGCTCAGCGCACGTATGTCGAGCCGATCACTCCGGAGGTCATTGAAAAGATTCTGGAGCGGGAGAAGCCGGATGCCGTGCTCCCGACATTGGGCGGGCAGACCGCGCTGAATGCGGCGATGGCGCTTGTCGAATCCGGAGCGATCGAGCGGCACGGGGCGCGCCTGATCGGAGCGAATGCCGAGGCGATCCGCCGGGGTGAGGACCGCTTGATTTTCAAGAACATCATGATCGAGATCGGTCTCGACTGCGCGCGGTCCGGCGTGGCGCACACGCTCGACGAGGCGGCGGCTGTCGCGGTGGAGATCGGGACGTTTCCGCTGATCATCCGGCCGGCCTTCACGCTTGGCGGAGCTGGTGGCGGGATCGCCTACAACCGCGAGGAACTCGAGGAGATCGTGCGCCGCGGGCTCGACCTGTCTCCGGTGAGCGAGGTCCTCATCGAGGAGTCGCTTCTCGGATGGAAGGAGTTCGAGATGGAGGTGATGCGCGACCGCGCCGACAACTGTGTGGTCATCTGCTCGATCGAAAACCTCGATCCGATGGGCATCCACACCGGGGACTCGATCACGGTGGCCCCAATCCAGACCCTGACCGACAAAGAATACCAGGCGATGCGCGACGCGAGCTTCGCTGTGATCCGCGCGATCGGCGTCGAGACCGGCGGATCGAACATCCAGTTCGCCGTGAACCCGGACAACGGCCGCATGGTCGTCATTGAGATGAACCCGCGCGTGTCGCGAAGCTCGGCCCTCGCTTCGAAGGCGACCGGCTTCCCGATCGCCAAGATTGCTGCCAAGCTCGCGGTCGGCTACACGCTCGACGAGCTGAAGAACGACATCACCCGCGAGACGCCGGCCTGCTTCGAACCTTCGATCGACTACGTCGTGACAAAGATCCCGCGGTTCACATTTGAAAAATTCCCGCAGGCGGATCCGACGCTGACGACCCAGATGAAGAGCGTGGGCGAGGCGATGGCGATCGGGAGGACGTTCAAGGAGTCGCTTCAAAAGGCGCTCCGCTCGCTCGAGATCGGACGTTTCGGGCTCGGTGCCGACGGGAAGGACGGCTCTCCGGACCTGGCGACGATCAAGCAGAAACTGCGCATCCCGTGCCACGACCGGATTTTTTATATCCGCCATGCCTTCCAGTCCGGGCTGACGGTCGAGGATATTTTCGAGCTGACAAAAATCGACCGGTGGTTTCTCGAGCACATCCGGATCATCGTCGAGGAAGAGGCGCGGATTGCAGAAAGCGGAGTGCCGAGTGGAGCAGACTTTCGGCGTGTCAAGAAGTTCGGCTTCTCCGACCGGCAGCTTGCGCACCTCACGGGATCCACCGAGGCGGAGATTCGAAAGCAGCGAAAAGCTGCTGGAGTCGTGCCGACTTACCGGTTGGTGGATACCTGTGCGGCGGAGTTTGAGGCCTACACTCCGTATTATTATTCGACCTACGGGGATGAGGATGAGACGCGGAAGAGCGACAAGAAGAAGGTGCTCATTCTGGGCGGCGGACCCAACCGGATCGGGCAGGGGATCGAGTTCGACTACTGCTGCGTGCATGCCGCCTTCGCACTGAAGGAACTCGGCTGGGAAACGATCATGGTCAACTCGAATCCGGAGACGGTTTCGACCGACTACGACACCAGCGACAAGCTGTATTTCGAGCCGCTGACCCTCGAGGATGTTTTGAACATCTACGAGCGCGAGCAGGCGGATGCCGTGATCGTGCAGTTCGGCGGGCAGACCCCTCTGAACCTCGCTGCCGGGCTCGCGGCCAACGGATGTAAAATCATCGGCACCCAACCGCACAGCATTGAGATGGCCGAGGACCGCAAGCATTTCTCGGCGATGCTCGACAAGCTCGGGCTTCGTCAGACCCAGGGCGGAACCGCCACCAATGAGGCGGAGGCCGTCGCCGTTGCAGCACGGATCGGCTACCCGGTCCTTGTGCGCCCATCATTCGTTCTCGGCGGCCGCGCGATGGAGATCGTCCACGATGAGACCGACCTCCGCAGGTATATCCGCACGGCCGTGGAGGCCAGCCCGGAGCGTCCGGTCCTGGTGGATCGGTTTTTGGAAGACGCCACCGAGGTCGATGTGGACTGCATTGCCGACGGGGAAACCTGTGTGATCGGCGGCGTCATGGAGCACATCGAGCAGGCAGGGATCCACTCCGGCGACAGCGCGTGCGTGATCCCGAGCTTCTCGCTGGCTCCGGAAACCCTTGCCACCATCAAGAGCGCAACGAAGGCGATGGCGAAGGAACTCGAAGTCCGCGGGCTCATGAATGTCCAGTTCGCGATCAAGGACGGGGACGTCTATATCCTCGAGGTCAACCCGCGCGCCTCGCGCACGGTTCCGTTTGTGAGCAAGGCGATCGGCGTTCCGCTTGCCAAAATGGCTGCAAAAATCATGGCGGGCGAAACCCTCAAGAAACTGGGTTTCAAAGAGGAAATTATTCCGACGCACTACTCCGTGAAGGAAGCCGTGTTTCCGTTCATCAAGTTCCCCGGGGTGGATATCATTCTCGGCCCCGAGATGCGTTCGACCGGCGAGGTCATGGGAATCGATCCCGATCTCGGCATCGCCTACGCGAAGAGCCAGATGTCCGCCCAGCCGCCCCTGCCGACAAAAGGCAATGTCTTTATCAGCGTGAAGGACAGCGACAAGCCGGCCGCGATCGAGGTGGCCCGCGAGTTTGCCGGGCTTGGGTTCACCGTCCACGCCACGTCAGGCACCGCCAAGCTTTTGGCCGATGCCGGCGTTCCGGTGAAGACTCTCCTCAAGATCAAGGAGGGCCGCCCGAACGTTCTCGACCTCATTAAAAACGGGGAGATCCACTTCATCCTGAATACGCCCAGCGGGCAGCAGCCGAGGCGGGACGAAGTCGTGATCCGGAGCGCGGCCGTCGCCGCGCGTGTCGCCACCATGACGACCCTCCGCGGGGCGCGCGCCAGCGTGGCGGCGATCCGGGCGATCCAGCAGGCGGGTTACGGGGTCAAGAGCCTTCAGGAATACCACGCCTCCTGACAAGTCAGGGCCGGTATTGCAGGGCCATCGCGCGGGCGGTGGCGGCGATGCTTTCGCGGAGCTCCTTTGGCTCCTCCACGACCGCATGGTTGCCCCAGCCGAGGATCCAGTTTTCCAGATCCGGAGCGATGCCGACCTCAAGGGTCATCTCCGCGCCTCCGCCAGGCAGGGGGGTTAATTTTTGCGTCTTGTGCCAACTGCGCTCGGAGGCCAGACGCGCGGCGAAGTTGTCCAGCCGGATCCGGACTTTCTTCGGCTTCCCGGATTCGAATGCCATGAAGCTGTCCTTCATCATGTTTCCGAGGGAAAAATCGGCTGGGCGCCGGAAGGGCTTTTTCAGGGATTTCGGACGGCTCAGGCGGGTGAGCGCAAACGTCCGGATATTCCCGCGGACATGGTCGTTGCCGATGAGATACCACTGGTTGTTGATGCAGCCGAGATGGTAGGGGTCTACCCGCCGCCGATCGGTCCGGTTCTTTTTGAGCGCTTGGTAATCGAATTCCACCGTCATGTTGCTCAGAACGCAGTCCGCCAGAAGATTGAAAATCTCGAGCTCCTGCTTGGCCGCACCCATCGGGCGGAAGGAAAATGTCCGGCCCAGGTCGTCGAGCGAGAACGAGACCTCGTCCTGCAGCCCGCTTGTCAATTTTTCAAATGCGGCCCGCAGCGGTTTCTCGAATGCAGTCCCCCGGTATTGCTCCAGCGCCTTCTGCGCGACGAGCAGCGCGACGAGCTCGCCCTGCGTGATGTTGACCGACGGAAACGAGCTGACCGGCTTCGTGTAGTGGAACCCGTGCTGCACCGAATCGTAGTCGATCGGCAGCATCATCTGGTCCCGCATGAAATCGATGTCCCTCTGCACGGTCTTGTAGGAAACCTCGAAGACATCCGCGAGCGTCGTGCAGTTCGGGAATTTTCCGGCCGCAATCATCTCGTGGATCTTGATCATCCGGGCGTAGGGGGGGCGGGTGGAGCGCGTGGCAGGGATCCGTGCGCGGCTCCGCGGCAGCCGGACAGTGGAGGGTTTGTTTCGCATGGGACAAAATATGTCCTATGCCTCTTGTGCCGTCAATTGATTCTTTGTCCGGGGAAAGGATTGCCTTTCGTGGCCGGTGCACGAAAACGCACGGCCCGGCGGTTTGACCTTTTCACGAGCTGCCGGCGTGGCGCATGCTGTGAAGATGGATTATCTGGAACGGGCCCGACGGGTCTTTGAAATTGAGATCGGGGAGGCTTCGGCCGTTTGCGGGCGCCTCGACGACGGGTTTGGCCGTGCGGTGGAGGCGATCCAGTCGGCGGTCGAGAACCGCGGCAAGGTCGTCGTTCTCGGGGTGGGGAAATCCGGGCACATCGGCGAGAAGATCGCGGCGACACTGACGAGCACGGGGTCACCGGCTGTTGTCCTGAACTCGCTGAACGCGCTGCACGGCGACCTGGGGGTTGTTGCGGATGGCGACGTTGTTTTGGCTCTGAGCTACAGCGGGGAGACGGACGAGCTGATTGCCGTGCTGCCTGCGATCGCGCGGATGGGTCTGCCCGTGATCGCCATTACGGGCGACCGAGAGTCCACGCTCGCCAAGGTCGCGGTGGCGGTGCTGGACGTTGGGATATCCCGCGAGGCGTGTCCGCTGAATCTCGCTCCAACATCGAGCACGACAGCGATGCTGATCCTGGGCGATGCGCTCGCGATGACGTTGCTGGAGGCCCGGGGATTTAAAAAAGAGGACTTCGCGCGGTTTCATCCCGGGGGGAGCCTCGGCCGCGGATTGCTCCTGCGGGTGAACCAGATCATGCGCCCGCTTTCGGACCTTGTGATTCTGTCGCCTGCGGACACGGTGCTGGAAGCGGTGCAGGGGATGACCGCCAGGCGCGCGGGGGCGGCAGTGATCGTGTCGGAGGATAAAAAAATCGCCGGCATTTTCACCCATGGGGATTTCGCGCGGCATTTTCCCGGAAATCCTGACATCGGTCCGCGGGCCGTCGGGGAATTCATGACGCGGAAGCCGGTGACCTTATCCGGCGACAAGCTGGCCGCCGAGGTCCTGCAGGTTCTTGAGCGCCACCGCATCGATGATCTCGTCGTGGTGAATGAACGCGACGAGCCGATCGGGCTGGTCGATTCGCAGGATCTCACGCGGCTGAAAATCCTCTAGTGTAGTCCACCAAGCAGATGACATATTATCCATATCGAGCGACAGGGCTTATTGTAGAGACCCTTGTGCCAAGGGTCTGTGGAAAATCCATGGGGGGGTGGCACAATCGCCTCCACAACATAATCCGCTATCCGTTGGGCGGACTGCTCTAGTTCGGGAGAGGCGTCCGGCCAAAGGAATACCAAATGAAAACCAACTTGTCCCTGATGGCGGTCGCGGCGGCGCTGGCGCTCGCCGGCTGCGGAAAGCCTCCCGGGCCCGCAGCCAAGGAACCGCAGCCCACTCCGGCACCTCTTCCGGCAGAGGCACCGGCCAGCAAAGAGCTCAACATTTTCTGCTGGTCGGAATATATTCCGCCTTCGCTGATCAACCGGTTCCAGCAGGAGACCGGGATCCAGGTCACGGTCCGGAACTATGCTTCGAACGAGGAGATGCTGTCCAAACTTCTCGCGGGCGACAGCAACTTTGACATCCTCCTCCCCGGGGAACATGTCGTTGGCGCACTCGTCAAAGACGGGCTGCTGCGGCCGCTTGAGACGGAGAAGATTCCGAACCTCCGGCACATCGACCCGGAATTTCTGAACCGGGGGTTCGATCCGGGCAACAAGTTCAGTGTTCCGTTCATGGCCGGCACCGTGGGGATCGTAGTCAACACGGAAATGATTCCGGGCGACATCAAGGGATTCGCGGACGTCTTCACGGAGGCGAACAGGGGGAAGATCGTCGTGCTTGACGATGCACGCGAGATTGCGACGTGGGGATTTTTTGTGCAGGGGACGCCGATCAACCGGGCGTCCGACGAGGACCTGAGAAAGGTGCGGCCCCTGCTGGCGGGCTGGCTTCCGCTCGTCAGCGTGTATGACTCCGACAGTCCCAAGACGGCCCTGCTCAACGGAGATGCGGCGATCGGCGTAGTCTGGGGAGGCGAGGGGGCCATCCTCCTGAACGAGGACAGGAAGTTCAAGTGGGTGATCCCGGCGGAAGGCACGCACCTTTTTATCGACAGCCTGGTGATTCCGAAGGCTGCGAAAAACCCGGGAAATGCCGAGGCGTTCATAAACTTCCTCCTGCGCCCGGATGTCAGCAAGGAGATCTCCGATGCGTTTCCCTATTTGAATCCGAACCGCGCCGCGCGCGAGCTGCTCACACCCGGGCAGCGGGAGAATCCCGCCAGCTTTCCGTCCGACGAGGAAATTGCGCGGATGCAGGTCTTCGAGGATATCGGGCCCCGGGCATTAAAGATCGACGAGCTGGTCACCTCGCTGAAGGTCCAGTGATGCGATGATGAAAGACGGGCAAAAAATCTGATGGGCAGGCGCTCGGTATTGCTGATCAAGCCCGGTTCGATGGGCGATGTGATCCATGCGCTGCCTGTGGCATCGGCGATCCGGCTGGCATGGCCGGAAGCGGAGCTGACCTGGATCGTTGACCCCCGATGGGCGCCGCTTTTGTCCGGGAACCCGGCGGTGTCAGCTGTGAAACATTTTCCGAGGGAGGATTTCCGGGGGCCGGGCGGGTGGTCGCGAGCGGTGCGCTGGTATGCGGGCCTCAGGGAGGAGAAGCCGGATGTGGTTGTGGATCTGCAGGGGCTTCTGCGGAGCGCTTTGATGGCCAAATGCAGCGGGGGAAAATCCGTCTTCGGGCTCGGGGATGCGAGAGAAGGGGCCGGATTGTTTTACAGCAGGAGCGCCGCGACAGTTTCTGACGAGCATGCGGTGCGGCGCTACCTGCGCGTGCTTCCTCTGCTTGGAATTGAAGTTCCTGAAACGTGCGCATTTCCGGTTCCTGCCGGGGATTTTCCGGACCTGCCGGAACGGTTTGTCGTCCTGCATCCCTTTGCGCGCGGTGCAGGAAAGTCGCTTGGCCCGGAGTCGATCCGGGCTTTCGTTTCTGAGTTCCGCTCCCGGAGTTCTGCCTGCCTGGTGATCGTCGGGCGCGGGGACCTTCCCCCGGGGCTTCCTGGCGGCGTCTTGGATCTTTGCGGGAAAACCTCGATTGCCGGATTGATCGGAATTTTACGTTCGGCCCGGTTTGTGTTGAGTGTGGACAGCGGCCCGATGCACCTGGCTGCTGCCGTCGGCACGCCGCTGCTCGGGATCCATACCTGGAGCGATCCGCGGCTTGTCGGGCCATTCGCCAACGACGCGTGGATCTGGCAGGGCGGGGAGATCCGGCGCCAGGATTTCTCCCGCTCTCCCCTGGCCCAAAAAGAATTCACTCCGGATTCGGCTGCCGCGGTCGCCCGCTTCGCTGCGGAGCAGGGCGGCTGAGATCCTGTGAAAAAATGTGATGGGTGGCGGATTGCAAGCGAAAATGGTGGCCTGCAAGGCGCGGGGAGCAAGCGGCGAGATCCGTGAGCGAGCCGCAACGCCGCAGGACGCCGTTTACCGCCGCAAGCCGGTGGCGGGCACATTTTTCACAGGTGCTGAAGGTTCAGGAGGCCTCTTCAGGAGGTGTGGTGTTTTCTCCCGGCTCCTCGAACATGCCGGCAATTTCGGCCGCTTCGCAGCTGCGCTCGATATAGATCCAGCCGTCTTCGGTGCGGAGGAGGTCGATCCATCCAGCCAGCTGGAGGGCGGTGAGGATTTTGCGGAGCCTCTTTGGATTGGCGAACCACGCCCCGAGCGAGTGGGCGGGGCAGCGCTTTTCGGTGTGGATGTGATGGAGCAGATCGCAAGCCTCCTGCTGTTCCGAATGGCTGAGGCGGATGATGGCGGCGAGCTGGTGGCCCACTCCGAATGTCAGCCGCGCGGGAAGCAGGAGGATGTCCCCAAGGATGTGCCACCCGACGACCGGGCGGTCGCTCACGGGATGGTAGCGGCTATTCCTTTCATCAACCGCAGCCCAGACAAGTGATGCCAAAGCGGCGGCCAGAGCGGCGGAGTGGAGCCATGCGGGGAATGCGATCAGCTTTTCTCCGGCGATAACTTCCTGGCCTTGGACGATGGTGAGGAATCCGAGGGTGATTCCCGCGAGGAGGGCATAGGCGATTGTCCAGGCGAGCCAGGCACCGAGCAGGCTGAGGAGGGAGGCAAGGACTGCGTGCCGGTTGTGCGAGGCGATGCGGCGGTGGAACAGCGGATTCATGAACCCCGGTAGCCCGAGGGATCGATCTCGACCGTCGCGAATCCGATCGAGCAAAGCCCCTCAAGCAGGGCCTTTTCGCAGGATGGCAGGGCCGGCATCTCATCCGGGGCGATCTGCACGCGGGCACCCGGCGGGGGGCCTTCGAGATAGCGCACGCGGAAAACCCGGAAGCCCAGCGAGCGGACGTGGGCTTCGCCTTTTTCGACAAGGGCGAGCGCGCTGCCGGTAACCCGGGTGCCGTGGGGGATCCGCGAGGACAGGCACGGTTGGGCAGGGGCATCGTGGGTGGGGAGTCCGAGCTCCCTGGAGACCTTGCGGACTTCCTCCTTCGTAAGGCCGGCCAGCTTCAGCGGGGCAAGGACGTGAAATTCGGCGGCGGCACGGGAGCCCGGACGCAGGGCGGCCGGGTCGTCGGCGTTCTCGCCATAGGCGATGTTCCGGAATCCCCGCTCACGCGCGAGCTTTTCGACCGCCGAAAAGAGCTCTGCCTTGCAGAAATAACACCGGTCCGGCGGGTTGGAGAGGTAGTTTTCGTTTTCGAATTCCGAGGTGGAAATGATCTCGACCTTCGCACCGATGCGGGCGGCGGTGTCCATGGCGTCCGCGAGAGCGGCGCGGGGGAGGCTCGGGCTGTCGGCAATGATCCCGAGCGCACTGTCCCCAACCGCCCGCGTGGCAAGGGCCAGCAGGCAGGCGCTGTCCACGCCGCCCGAATAGGCGATGAGGAGCGGAGCATGGGAGCGGATGACCTCCTCCGCCCGCGCGACTTTTGCTTCCGTGCTCACGGGCGGTGTCGATGGTTGCCCGCTGCGGGTTCAGTTTCTGGCATGTGGCGGGAAAATATCGGACGTTTGTCGAAAAAACGATTGCAATCTGCCGGTGGAAACCCAAGCTTCAGGTCCAACAATTCACCCAAATGGCCGACTCAGCAAACAAATACAGCAACAACGCGAACGGAAAATTCTACGTGGACGATCAATGCATCGACTGCGATCTCTGCCGCGAAACCGCGCCGGCGAATTTCATGCGCAACGACGACGGCGGGCACAGCTACGTTTACAAGCAGCCCGGGACTCCCGAGGAGGAGACGCAATGCAAGGAGGCCATGGAGGGGTGCCCGGTCGAAGCCATCGGCAGCGACGGAGAATAGCTGCCGGCTTCATTTGACGAAAAGGCTCCCGGATGCCGGGAGCTTTTTTTTTGCCCTGCGGAAAATTCTCTTCTCCGCAAAAGCACTTTCCTCTCGGCTCACCCCGGACTCTGTGGTTCAACATGTCCGGCATGTCACCCGAGTCGCTGCGCCGAAAAGTTTTGTCCGAGTGGCGCGGTCTCGAGGAGCAGAAGCAAAAGCCGGAACGCTGCCTGCCCGTGGCGGATCTTCTGCAGAAGATTTTACCCAAGCTCGGGTTGGGGGACAGGCTCGGCGAGCAGCAGATCCTGGCCGCATGGCGCGATGTGGTTGGCGACTTTCTTGCGCAGCATTCCGTTCCCGTGGGGCTCAGCGGAGGCACGCTGACGGTCCAGGTCGTCCAGCCCAGCGTGCGCTACGAACTCGACCGCACCTGGAAACGCGAGATCCTAGAAAAGCTTCAGTCCCGGTTTGGAAAGAAGGTTGTTCGCGAGGTCCGGTTCCGGCTCTGATCAGCTGTGGATGATCAGCTGGATGTTGTCCGGCAGGCTGGCGGCGACCTCGGTTGCGACATTCCCGCGCAGCATTTTTGTCAGCGATCCCCTGTGGGAGGCACCGAGGATGAGGAAGTCCGCGCCGAGGGTCGCAGCGGTGTCCACGATGAGGGATGCGGCGTTCGGGGCGGTTGCGAAGACCGGAACCGTCGGGATGCCTCTCGCCTTCCCGATCTGAACTGCGGTTCCGAGGATGGCGCTGGCCTCGGGATCCTCCTTCCAGTTTCTTGGAGGATCCGGCAGGCCCTGATAGAGGACTGCAATTTCGCGGACGTAGAGGATGTAGAGCGCCGCCTTGCGCAGTTCCGCCTCATCGAAGGCGAAGCCCAGCACCGGGGTGAGACCGCGCACGGAGACCAGGATCTTAGCGGCTTGCTCTGCGGGCTGGCGCATCGTTTCAATTACCTCCGGGCGCACAATCTCGGCCACCTCGCGGCTGACCGTGAGGGTCCGGATTCCGCTCAGGCGCTGGGAATAAGCCCAGAGGGCCAGGCCAACCACCAGCACGCAGACGACGAAGAACAGGGCCTCGTGCTTGGTCTGGGCGAGCGTGATCTCGACCGCGCACAGTATCAGAAATGTCAGGCTCATGAGCCCGCGCTCGGCCCAGTGCATCGGGAGCTTGAGGTTTGTGGCGCAGGATCCGAGGTTGACGCAGATCGCGCCGACCACGCCGATCGCGTAGAGCCCGGCGAGAGCCTCGAAGTTGTTGCTGACCATGAGGACCAGCACGGGCAGCCCCGCGGCAATAAAAAGGGGAACGAGCGGCACCCCGTGGGAATTGAGTTTCGAGAATCCCCGCGGCATGTCGCCCTCGCGCGACATCATGAAGAGGAGCCCGATCAGAGCGGCGATCGCCGTGTTGACCGCGCTGAGCAGGAGCAGTGCGAAGACGATGCCCACAATAAAACCGAAGACCATGCCGAAGCTCTGCCCGAAGTTCAGCGCGCCATACTGCTCGGCGATAAACCTCAGCATGTCCTCCTTGCGGGCGACCATCTCGGGGGCCAACTCCTTCGGCAGGGAGAGCATGGCCCACCCAAGGAGGGCCGTTCCCACGCTGACTTCGATGGCGATCGGGATGATCGCCTTGGCCGATGCCCGGCCGATTTTGGGATGTCCGATGACAGATCCCTTGTCCGGCTTGAGCGTGCCGGTGAGGTTCGCGATCGCCTCCACTCCGCTCAGGGCGAGGATGACGCCGACGAAGGAGACCCACACATGGCTGAAATCCTCATGGAGCGGCTCGAGGTTGTTGAAGGAGAGAAAGCGGACGCTGAGAAGAATGATGGCGATGACCACGATCATCGTGGGAGCCGCGAGGGCGACGGCGAAACTCCCGCTGTGTCGCGGCCCGAAAAGGTTGAGGACGCCGATCAGAATGATGACGCCGATCGTGGAGACCATGATGTGTTCCTGCGGCACCCCGAGATAGCTGAGCGCGGCCCACCCGCTCAGGGCCGCGGTGACGGTGAGATCGGCAACCAACAACAGCGCCCCCACGACCGCCAGCAGCTTCCCATGTTGTCCTGCCGCCGAATAGACCCCCCCCCCGTCCGGAAAACAGCGGCAGACGACCAGGTAGTTCAGCCCGACCAGCGCGGTCAGCGCGCAGACGGCGACGATGATCGGCAGCGAGGAAAAGCCGCTGGCTGCGAACGCGAGGCCGATGACGTAAGCCTTGCTGGTTCCCCAATCGCCATAAAGAAGCGCGGAAGCTCGCTTCCAATCAAGGTTGCGCGGGCGATGAATCGAAATGCTGTCCACAGAATGAAAGGTGCCTTTTCTGAACGCTGTACGGGGCCCCGTCAATGGCGAAGTCACCGCAACGTGCCGTGCAACTTTTTACGTTGCGCGGGGTTTTCTTTATTTACTTCACGTCCTTGATAAATTAGAGGGTATCCCCACGTATGCTCCCCTCGTTAATTATCAGAGTCCTGATTGCGGTATCCGCTCTGGGGCTTGTCCTGCCGGCCCGTGCCCAATCGGTTCCTGTCAATACAGAAATCGTGATTCAAGAGATCAAGCCCGGTTTCGTGGACACCCCGAAACTTTCCGGCGCAGGGTATACGAAGAAGTCCACCGGACGGCCCGGGCAGTGGCTTGAGGTCGAGGTGACATTTGACCGGAACGAAATGGCCAAAGCCCAGAAATTCAGCGGCGACTTGGTTTTCACCTACTATCTGCTTTTGAAGAACGAAGGCGTGACAGAGGATCGCAAGCCGACGCTGCTCACCGGCTCGGTGACCCACGTCCATGTTCCCCAGGAAAAGGGCCTGCATGCCGTCGCGTATGTGAACCCCCGGACGCTTGCCAAGTTTTTTGACGGCAAGATTCCGACAAATATCCCGCAGACACTGATTTCGGTGGGAGTCGAAGTCAAGGGGGAGGGCGGCCTGCTGGCGATCAAAGCCTGGCAGGGAAAGCTCGGGGGGACGCCCCAGGCACCCGTGGGGTGGTGGACCGATGGCGCCGCGAAATACACCGCCGTTACCGGCTTTATTCTCGGCAAGGACAAAACGCCGTTCGCATCTTTGGAGTGGGATTACTTCGAACAGGTGAAACCCCAGGCGGGCAATTAATCCCAAAGATTTTTCAATGGCCAAACCCACTCGAATTTTTGCGCTGGATCTCGGTATGCAAACCGTGAGTCTGGCCGAGTTTCACAAGCTTCCCGACGGGGGATTCAGCCTGCATGCTTTCAACCAGAGCGAGCTGATTGCCGATCCTTCGGCCGATGCCACCCGGCCCGCGCAGATCAAGGAGGCAGTCGAGCAGTTGAAGGCCTCCATGGGCATCAAGGGCCGCGAGGCGGTGAACTTCTGCCTGCCCGCGCAGTCGGTCTTCTCGCGTTTTGTCAAGCTTCCCGGGTCCGCCCCGGAAGATGTCGGTGCCATCATTGCGTTTGAGGCGCAGCAGAATGTTCCCTTTCCGATTGACGAGGTGGTGTGGGACTACCAGATCATGGGGGGGCAGCGCGATGGCAACTGGGATGTCGTCCTGGTGGCGATGAAATCCGACCAGCTGGGCGAGGTTGCGGATTCGGTGAATGCCGGGGGGCTCAAGCCGAACATCATCGATGTGGCCCCGATGGCGGTCTTCAACGCATTCCGCTACAACTATCCCGAGGCGACCGGGTGTTCCTTGATCGTGGATATCGGGGCGAGGACGACCAATTTGATATTTGTCGAGGGCGGGCGCGTCTTCAGCCGGAGCATCCCGGTCGGCGGCAGCACGATCAGCGCCGCCGTGGCGAAAGAATTCCATCAGGACATCACGGTTGCCGAGCAGTTGAAGATCCAGAAGGGGTTCGTGAGCCTGGGGGGTGCCTATGCCGAGCCGAACGACCCGACTGAGGCCCGGATCGCAAAAGTTGTGCGCAATACGATGACCCGTTTGCACGCCGAGATCACGCGCTCGGTCAGTTTTTACCGCACCAGCCAGGCGGGAAGCCAGCCGGTGAGGGTCTACCTTTGCGGCGGCACGGTCAGCCTTCCCTACATGGTCGAGTTTTTCAGCGAAAAACTCCAGACGCCGATCGAGTTCCTCAACCCCTTGAAGAACGTCACGGTGACCAGCGCATCCGTTGCGGAAAGTCTGTCCTCAAAAGCCCATACCGTCGGAGAACTGGTCGGAGCCGCGTTGCGATCGCTGGAGAACTGCCCGCTTGAGATCAACCTGCGCCCGACTTCTGTCGTCAAGGAGCAGGACCTCGCGCGCAGGAGGCCTTTTCTGATCGCTGCCGCCGTCTGTCTCTTGTTGACCCTGGCCGCCTGGTGGCTGTATTTCGAGCGGGCGACACGGATCACCGACGAAGTTCTGGCCGGGGTTCAGGCGGATGTGGCCCGCCTGGAAGGAATTGCCGGACAAATGGACGGGCTGGCTGCCAAGCAGAAGAAGCTGGATGCCTTGGTTGCCCCGCTGTTGCTGGCTTCCGCCGAGCGCGCTGCATGGGTTGGGATTCTGGATGTTTTGGGAGAGAAGCTTCCGGACCGTTTCATCTGGATCACGGAACTCCAGCCGATGTCCGGTGGCAAGGTGCTTGGCGGCGACAAGCCTGGCACTGCAGCCCCGCCCGCCGCACCGCAAAAACCCGGTCAGGCACCACAGGCCGCCGCATCGATCAATGCACTCGAGATCAAGGGATTGTATCTTGACAATCCGCCGAACGAAAAGGAGGCCAGAATCATCGATGAGTTTGTGGAAAACTTGAAGACGTCACCCATCTTTGACCTTCCCGAGGACAAGGCGAAGATCGTCACCCAGCGGACGACCCCCACCGGCGAAAGCTGGGCGTATGGCTACACGCTTGTGCTGCCGCTTCGGAAACCCATCCCGCTCCCATGAACTGGTTCAAAGATAACCCATTTCTTGCCGGACTTCTGGTCATCACCCTGGCTGTGGCCGGGGTTCTTGGCTACCTGATTTCCCAATCGTTGGCCGCTTATTCCGCATCTTCGGAGTCCTATACCGCGGCCGTCGCCAAGCTGCACACGCTTCAGAACAAGGTTCCTTTCCCGAGCGAGGCCAATCTGAAGGCCGTCACATCCGGGCTCGACAACTATTCGGCCCGAATCCAGGCGCTGCAATCCCAGCTGGCGAAAATGAAGGTTCCTCTGGATGAGAAGATAACCCCCCAGCAGTTCCAGGACGGACTCCGCGCCGCCGTGAATGACATCCGTGCGAAGGCCGAGGCCGGAGGAGTCGGCCTGCCCGCAAACTTTTATTTCGGATTCGACCAATACCAGTCGCAGGTCCCGAGCGAGCAGGCTGCCCCCGCGCTTTTCCGCCAGTTCCGGGTGATCCAGTCGATCATCACCCGTCTTGTGGATTTCAAGGTTGCCTCGGTGGATTCGATCGAGCGTCCCCCTCTGCCGGAGGAGGCGGGGACCCCGCCATCGGGCCAGAAAAAGCCCGATGCCCCGGAGCCGGTCGTCAAGAAATTTCCGTTCGATATTTCGTTTACCGCCGAGCAGGGGAAGTTCCGGCTCGCCTTCAATTCGCTTCTCGGCTCCGACCAGTTCCTGATTGTCCGGTCGGTCGGGATCCGGAATACAAACCCGCAGGCGCCGTCGAAGAACTCCGGAGGCACGGGCTCCCAGGCCGCCAGCAATCCGTTTTCCGCATCCGCCGACGCACGCGGCGGCGCGGACCAAAATGCCCTGCAGGTCATCCTCGGACGGGAACTTGTGAAGGCCACCCTGCATTTGGAGATGCTGGATTTTGCGGAACCGGATGCCCTGAAAAAGTAAGAGACATGGATTGGATTAAAAAAAACTACGAGCGGGCCATTTTGGGCTTCTTTGCCCTGGCATTGCTGGCCTGCGCGGGCTGGCTGTCGTTCCAGGCCGTCTCGTTTCCGGAAACTTTTTCCGAGCGTAACAGCGCCAAGAAACCAGACAACACGGTTGCTCAACCGGATTTGAAGTCGGTCGAGTCCGCCTCGGCCCTGGCGACCTCGCCGGGCAGCTGGACCGGGCACACCGGATCGCTCCTCGTCTCCAGGCCCTACGTTCTTAAAGAGGACAAACTCGTCAATCCGCTCGAGGGGGGAGACAACCTCCACCATCCGATCACGAATGCCTGGCTGATCAAATACAATCTGGACTATTCCGCTCCGGATATCAGAGACCAGGATCCGGACAACGACCGCTTCACCAACCTCGATGAGTTTCTAGCGCAGACGGACCCCACAAACGACAAGGCGGTGCCTCCCTATTACACCAAGCTGAAGCTTACGAAGTTCGACCCGGTTCCTTTCCGGCTCAAGTTCAGCGGCGACTCGGGCGACGGCGAGACGTTTATCGTCAATGCGCGGGACGCCAAATCGCGCACGCAGTTTCTCAAGCTCGGCGACATGGTCGCAGGCACTCACTACAAAGTCCTTTCCTATGAGAAGAAGACGGACAACCGGAATGATATGGAGGTCGATGTCTCCGTCCTCACGGTTGAAAACACCCAAACGGGAGCAAAAATCCCTCTCATTTACAACAAGGAAGCCGATGATCCGACCTCCTATGGCGAATTTCTCTACCTTTACGACAATTCCAAAATCCGGCAAAAGAAAGACGATGAGTTCACTTTGCCGCCAGACACATCCAAAAAATACAAACTTATTGACATTTCTGCGCAAGAAGCCGTAATAGAGGATGTTGGATCCGGACAGAAATACCGGATCAGCAAGGCTGAATGACCACCAGCCCGTATTTTTTCCTTCCATGCTGCCCGAACCAATCATGAAATTGCCCCAGTTGATTCGTGGCATGGGCGTAACGCCCATGCGACTTTCCATTTTTTCCATATTTCTTCTGGCGGCCAGCCCGACAGTCCAAGCCCAGCATCCCGGTGTGCAGGGGACGGCAGAAGCCCAGATCCGGCGCTCCGAGCAAACGGCGGAATACGCGAAGACGATCACTCTCAAAGGCCAGCAGGCGATTCAATCCCAGGACTACGAGAGCGCCTTTGCCTACTACAAGAGTGCCGTCGATATGCTGCCGGCCGGTGGATCCGCCAGTGCCGCCCTTCGGCAGCAGGCGATGGATGGCTTTTCAGATGCCGCCGTCAAACTCGCACGCCAGCGGATTTCCGAAGGGCGGTTTGAGGATGCGAAAACGACGGTCGCCGTTGTGCTGGAGGACCGCTACAACCCCACCTACAAGCCGGCCGTTGCCCTGAACAACGAACTGAAGGACAAGACGACTTTTTACAGCCAGACGATGACGCCCGGTTTTGTGGCGAGCGTTGAGGAGGTCAAACAGCTTTTGCAGGAGGGCCAGGGGTTCTACGCGTCCGGTCGCTACGATCTCGCCTTCAAACGTTACGAGCAGGTTCTGAACATCGACAAATACAACATCGCCGCCCGGCGCGGAATGGAACAGGTCAACGGGGCCCGCCAGAAATTTGCGGACACCTCCTACAGCGAGGCCCGCAGCGATATGATCCGCCAGGTGAACAAGGCCTGGGAACTGCCGGTGAGGAGGTTCGACTCCACGGCATCGCAGATCATCGAGCAACCGATGATCGACACCCGCGGGACCGCCGCCATCAACCGGAAGCTTGAGGAAATCATCCTCCCGTCGATCAACTTCAGCGAAACCACGATCCGCGAAGCTCTCGATGAGCTGAAGCGCCGCGCCGCAGCAGCTGACAAGGATGAGCCGGATCCCACCCGCAAGGGCGTCAACATCGTGCTGAAGCTTTCTCCCGATCAGGAGAGCGCCATTCTGCCGTTCTCACTGACCCTCTCGGACATCCCGCTCGGAGCGGCGATCGACTATGTCGCCCGTGCAGCCAATCTGAAACTCAAGGTCGAGCCTTACTCGATCGTGGTGGTTCCCCAATCCGAGCCCACCGACATTTTGCTCACAAAGGAATACAAGGTTCCGCCGAGCTTCATTTCCTCCCTTCCCGCGAACGCTCCTGCCCCGGTTGCTGGCGTTGCCCCGGGTTCTCAATCCTCGGTCACCGCCCGCTCCGGTGCCCGCGAATTTCTCGAAAGCCAGGGGGTCACATTTCCCGAGGGAGCCAGCGCGAACTACATCGCGTCTTCCAGCCGATTGATCGTCAAAAACACACAGTCGAACCTCGACATCGTTGACTCCCTCGTCGAGAATTCCCTCACGACTCCGCCCAGTCAGGTGGAGATCGAGTCGAAATTTCTCGAAATTACACAGAATAATCTCAAGGAACTCGGCTTCGATTGGCTCCTCGGCCAGTTTGCCCTCCCATTTGGGACGGGCGTCTATGGGGGAGGGGGCACGACGGCGGGAGGCAACCCCATGGCCAACGGCGCTTTCCCGTTTGTGAATCCGGGAAGCGCCGTGCCGATTGGAGCGTCGTCATTGTCCCAAGGGTCGATCACCGCCGGAAACCGTTCAGGAGTAGGAATGTCACCATCGACCGCCATCAGCTTGAACGCGGTGGATGCCCTCCTGTTCAACCCCGGCACCGGTCCTGCTCCTGCTGTCCTCGCTTTGGCAGGTGTCTTCACAAACCCGCAGTTTCAGGTTGTGCTCCGGGCGTTGAACCAATCGAAAGGAGTGGATCTCGTGAGTGCTCCCAAAGTCACCACCAAGAGCGGGCAACGGGCCACCATCGAAATTATCCGGGAGTTTCTGTTCCCGAACAATTACAGTCAGCCCCAGGTCAGCGCCTCAGCAGGTTCGGTTTTCACGCCGGCGACACCAACCTCCCCGGAGGACTTCCAGATGCAACCAACCGGGATCACGCTGGAAGTCGAACCGACAGTCGGTCCGGACGGCTATACGATTGATTTGGTTTTGGCTCCCCGGGTGATTGAGTTTGACGGGTTCATAAACTACGGGAGCCCGATCAACGCGAACGTGACTTATGTCGCTATTAATGCCGCCGGATTCCTCTTCACAGTGGACGGGAACATCCGGGTGACTGACAACACAATCAACCGGCCGGTCTTTTCGACGCGCGAGGTGACAACCCAGGTCTCCGTTTATGATGGCCAGACGGTCGTCATGGGGGGGCTCATGCGCGAGGACGTGCAGAAGGTGGAGGATAAAGTTCCCATCCTTGGCGATATCCCTCTGGCCGGCCGCCTTTTCCGCACCAGTACCGACCAGCATGTGAAGCGCAACCTCATCATGTTTGTGACCGCCAGCCTCCTGGACCCCGCCGGACAGCCCTTGATCCGGTCGGATGAGGAGGATCAGGTCGTGGCCGTTCCGAATGCGGCAGCCATGGAATCCGAGGCTATCCCGGGAGACCCGATGACCGTCCCGCTTCCCCAATAACAACTTTACCTTTCGATGAAATACGGCACACCGGAATTGATCACGTGGAATGGGCTTCCAACCCATGTCTTAAATCGCATGGGCTGCAAGCCCATGCCACACACCGAACCGGCGGAGCACCATGCCTCCCGCTCACTGCGTCCCTTCATCCTTCATACTTCATCCCTCATCCTTTTTGCGCTGGCACCGCTTTTTCCCGCCTCCGCTCAGAATTCAGCCTCCCTGGCCGAGCGGGAGATCGTCCGCCGGCAGGAGGACCTGTTGGTTGCGGACAAGTTGATGGCCAAGGGCGACCAGGCACTTAGCGACAAGGATTTCGAAACCGCCTACATCAGCTACCTTGATGCGCTGGATAAAATTCCTGCAGGCCCCGCCAGCGAAGCGCAAAGACGGCCGGCCATCGCGAAATTCAGTCCAGCAGGAATTGCCTACGCAAATTTTCTCGTCCAGAACGGCCGGTATTCGGATGCGGAACAGGTTGCCAAGACCGTTCTTCTTCCCCAATACAATCCAGGTTACAAGCCCGCCGTCCAGTTTCTCTCAAACCTCGAACAGTCGGACTACTACAATAAGACGGTGACCCCCGAGTTTGCCGCCCAGCGGGATGAGGTGAGCAAGCTGCTTGTCGAGGCGGATGGCTTCTATGCCACGGGGCGGTTCGACCTCGCCATCAAACGCTACGAGCAGGTCCTGAACATCGACCGCTACAACAATGCCGCCCGAATGGGCATGGAACGGGTCAACAACCAGAAAAGCACCTACTACGGCGACGCCTACAATGAAACCCGCAGCCGGATGCTCTGGCTCGTGGACCGGGCATGGGAGCGTCCGGTCAAAAAGCTTCAGAACCGCGACACGGCATCCGGGGTACAGGGCCGGAATGTCGCCGGTGTCGGAACTGAGGCGATTTCAGCCAAGCTCAACCGGATCATCATTCCGAAGATCGAACTACGTGACGCGACGGTGAGCGAGGCGGTCGAATTCCTCAAACAGCGGAGCCGCGACCTCGACACGACGACGGATGATCCCAAGCAGAAGCGGGGCGTGAACATTGTGCTCAAACTCCCGCCTGCGGCTGCCCCGGTCGTTTCTGCGGATCCGACCGCTGTTCCCGCACCCGATGCGGAGGCCCCTGCTCGTCCGGTTGCCAATGCCGACACAAAAATCAATCTCTCCCTCAACAACGCACCGCTGATCGAAGCATTGCGGTATCTCACCGAACTGGCCGGTCTAAAATACAAAGTCGAGACGTTTGCTGTTTCCATCGTTCCGGTCACCGAAAACACAGAAGATTTGTTTACGAGTGAATACCGCGTGCCGCCTGGCTTCATTCCCGCCAATGCGGTCGCGCCGGAGGCTGCCGTTGCAGTTGCAGGGGGTGGGGCGGCGAATATGAGAGATGCGCGGATCAAAGATCGCACAGGTGCCCTCGAGTTTCTGAAAAGCCAGGGAGTTCCATTTCCTGCCGGTTCGTTTGCCCAGTATGTGCCGGCGGGAAGCAAGCTGATCGTGCGCAATACGCAGCCTGCCCTGGATCTTATTGCCACATTGGTAGATGCCGCCATGGGGATCCAACCAACCCAAGTGGAAATTGAATCCAAATTCTTGGAAATTACTCAGAACAACATGAAGGAACTCGGGTTCAACTGGCTCCTCGGTCCGCTGAACATTGGCGGTGGAGTCTATGGAGCCGGTGGCACCGATGGCTTCGACAGAACGATGAACAGCGCGGCATATCCATTTGGCGATACAGGTTCGAACCCTGTGACCGGCGGGCTGAGATCTGGCCTGGGACTGGGCGAAGGTTCGGCGGTGACCGCCAACTCTATTGAGGCGCTGCTTTTTCAGCAGGCGGGTGGAGCTCCATCGGCCTTTACCCCGGCTCCCGCCATTTTTGGGCTCTCGGGGATTTTCTCCAATCCACAGTTTCAATTGGTTATCCGCGCACTCAGTCAGAAAAAAGGGGTTGATCTCATGTCGGCACCCAAGGTAACCACCAAGAGCGGGAACAAGGCTAGGATTAGAGTCGTCCGCCAATTTCCATACCCCACGACATTTACCTCGCCTGAGCCTCCGCAACCACCCCCTGGCAACGGGCAGGATTCGGCTATCATTGGTTTTATTTCCCAAGGTATTGTTACCCCCTCAACCCCGGAAACATTCGTAACAAGAGACTTGGGCGTCACGCTTGAGGTGGAACCGATTGTGGGCCCGGATAACTATACGATCGATCTCAATCTCGCGCCTGAAGTGGTTGAGTTTGACGGATTCATCAACTACGGCAGCCCGATTCTCGGTCCAACATTCGATGCATTCGCGATTCCTCAGATTTCCACGACGGTCATCACTCCCAACGTCATCAACCAGCCGATCTTTTCCACCCGGAGAGTGACGACGAGCGTGAGCATCTGGGACGGGCAAACCGTGGCCCTTGGCGGCCTCATCCGTGAGGACGTTCAAAAGGTGCAGGATAAGGTGCCGATTCTTGGAGACATTCCCCTTGCCGGGCGCCTGTTCCGCTCGGATGTGGATCAGAAGATCAAACGCAACCTGATCATTTTTGTGACAGCCCGCCTGATGGATGCAGAAGGCAAGCCGGTCCGCCAGGATGATGAGCAGGAGGAAATCGTGGAGCCCCTCGGTCTGCCGGAAAATCTTCCGCCGCCCGCCTTCGAGACCCGCTCGTTCGGCAAATAGTTGAGCCGCCTGCGGCGGGCACGGTGCCCCTGGAGGGACGACCTCCGTGTCGTCCGTGATTTTGGGTTGGGAAGACGTCGCAGACGGCGCAGCGTCCGCCATCACGACAATCCGTGCATCGCCGGACCCGGGATGAATTCTGGATTGACCGGCAGCGCTTCAGCGGCGAGATTCTCCTTTCTCAAAAGTGGGGGGCATAGCTCAGTTGGTAGAGCGCGTCGTTCGCAATGACGAGGTCAGGGGTTCGACCCCCCTTGCCTCCACCACTTTCTTAAGGATATCAAATCTCGTCATTTTTGCATTTGGCATCAGCTTTGCCATGTGGCAATAATTCGCCTTCTCCCGCCGAAGTAGCACAGTGGTAGTGCAATCGATTCGTAATCGATAGGTCACGGGTTCGAGTCCCGTCTTCGGCTCTCCTTCACTAGTTGATTCCCGGAAAGTCCGTGCCATGTCAGAAGGATTCCCGGATTCTCGAAATTTGAAAGACACCATCATTGACCGGAGTCGCGTGCAGACAGTAACCTCTCTGCATGCCCTCGTTCGACATCGTTTCGGGAATTGACAGGCAGGAGGTCGACAATGCAGTCAACCAGGCGCTCAAGGAACTGGCTACGCGATTTGATTTCAAGGGAAGCCCGGCAACGATCGAGTGGAAACCTGTCGATTCGAAAATTGCGCTGAAGGCCGACGATGGGACACGGCTCAAGGCGCTTCATGACATCGTTGTCGGCAAGCTGGCCAAGCGGAATATCGACCTTCGGAATGTCGAGCGCAAGGACCCCGCGATTTCCCCGCTCGGACACGCCACCCAGGATTTCCTCATCAAACAGGGGCTGGAAGGAGACAAGGCAAAGGAGATCGTTAAGGAGATCAAATCCGCCGGGCTGAAGGTTCAGAGTTCGCTTCAGGACCGCCAGGTCCGGGTCACCGGGAAAAGCCGCGATGAGTTGCAGAATGTCATCGCATTCTGCCGGGGCCGCGATTTCGGCGTCGTCCTGGATTTCAAAAACTTCCGCGACTGATCCCAAATATTGTAGATGTGTGGCCCCGGTTGTGGTCACGACTCTCTCTCGCCGTGCACCCGGGAAGAGCGGAGCGGCAGCACTCCCGGTGGCAGACCTGCAATTGCAAAAAGTTGGTATGATACGCCAGGCCGTGTCGGGGCGGGGAGCATATGACGGAGCAATGAGAAAACTATGTCAGGCATCCGGGGTGGTTGCAGCGGTCCTCGTGATCCTCGCTGGCTTCGAGTGGTTGATGGGGCGGTCGATTTTCGGGCCTGACGGAAAACCGGGGCTCTGGGAGGGCAGCATCTGGAGCAGCGAGTGCTCGCAGCCCCTGGCCGATGCGTATTCGTTTTCTCACATCGGCCACGGGCTCGTGTTTTTTTCCCTGCTCTGGATTGTGGCACGTCGGGCTCCGCTCCGATTTCGATATCTGGCCGCAGTGATCGTGGAGGCGGGGTGGGAGATGCTGGAAAACTCGCCGATCATCATCAACCGCTATCGCGAGGCCACCATGGCCCTCGGGTATTCCGGCGACAGCATTTTCAATTCGCTGAGCGATGTTCTGATGATGTCCATCGGCTTTATGCTGGCCTGGCGTATGCCGGTTTGGGCGAGCGTGCTTCTGTTCCTGGCCATGGAGATCGGATGTGCGCTCTGGGTCCGCGACAACCTCACTCTCAACGTCATCATGCTCATTCATCCGATCGAGGCAATCAAGCTGTGGCAGATGGACGGGCACCCTTGATGGACAGGGCGTGCTGGCATGGGTCTTTCACTGGCTGAGGCTCCCTGTTTTGCGCTGACCGCTTATCGTTTCAAACCTTCAACCCGGAAACGTCCTTTGGAGGGGAAAAGATGGAGCAAGATGCTGGCCGGTAGGGCCTGCGAAAGCGCAAGGCGTATCCGCTGTGATCCGGCGAGCGCAGACACCACCTGCCCGTAGGCACCGGAGACTGACCAAAGGTTAGCCCGCAAGGGCGTGACAATCGACCGAGGGAGAAAGACTGCCGGAGGCGCAGCCCGCATGGTGGAGCGCAGCGGGATCAACCGGGAGCGAGCGAGTCAACATCAGGCCCTGTGCGGTCAGTAGATTGTGGCGGATCGCCCCGGGCAATGGAGTTTGTCGGGTTCAACGAGGTCATGCTCTATTGGTGATGATCCGCGTGGTTCATCCCCATTTTGGTTGACCCGTTACGACTGCTCCTTGAATCCTCCTCACCTGGAAAATCCGCAAATCCTGAACCGCTCGGATTTTATTTCCGAACGGCGGTTTTCATTGTAGTGATTGGGAAATATGTCATTTGCAGGAACCCATACCGCCCTTGTCACGCCATTCCGCAATGGCCAGTTTGACGAGGAAGCTTTCCGAGCCTTGATCGAGGAGCAGATCGCCGGGGGGATCACCGGAATTGTCCCGGTCGGCACCACCGGGGAATCACCAACCCTTGACCATGATGAGCACAACAGGGTGATCCGCACTGCGATCGAAGCTGCGCGGGGCAGGAGCCAGGTGATCGCCGGCACGGGCTCCAATGCAACTTCCGAAGCCATTGCCCTGACAAGGGAAGCCGAGCGTCTTGGTGCCAGCGCGGCGCTGCTCGTTGCTCCCTATTACAACAAACCTTCCCAGGAAGGCCTCTACCGTCACTTCAAAGCGATTTCGGAATCGGTCAAAATTCCGCTGATCCTCTACAGCATTCCCGGACGTTGCGGGATTGAGATCGGCGTGGAAACGGTTGTGCGTCTGGCGCAGAACTGCCCGAACATGCGGGCCATCAAGGAAGCCGGAGGGTCGGTGGAACGTGTCAGCCAACTCCGCGCGGTTCTTCCTCCGGAGTTTGAAATCCTCTCCGGCGACGACTCCCTGACGATCCCGTTCCTTTCGGTCGGTGCCGTCGGGGTCATCAGCGTGGCCTCGAATCTCTATCCTGCCGAAGTCTCCCGTATGGTCGGGCTCTGGCTGGACGGGGATCCCGCTGGTGCCACGACAATCCACCGCCGGTTCTATCCGCTTTTCAAGGATCTCTTCATCGAACCCAACCCGGTTCCGGTCAAATTCGCCCTTTCCCTCCGCGGCACGATCGCGCCGGATGTCCGACTGCCGCTCTGCGAGATGTCCGCCGCGAACTGCGACAGGCTGCGCAAGGTTCTGGAGGCCCTCAAATGATCCGGCTTCTCATCAATGGTTCCAAGGGCCGGATGGGATGCGCCCTGATCGCCTGCGCTTCGGAAGATCCCGAACTCACCTTCACTGCGGGAGTGGACGAGGGTGATGATTTTGCATCTGCCCTCGCCCTCTGCGATGCCGTCATCGATTTCACCCATGCGCCGGCAACCGCTGCCATCGCGGAAGCATGCGCCGGAGCGGGAAAGACGCTCGTCATCGGAACCACCGGACACTCGGATGCCGACCGTGCCCGGATTGTCGACGCATCAAAATCCATCCCGGTCGTCTATGCGCCGAACTTCAGCATCGGCGTGAATACGCTCTTCTGGCTCACCCGCAAGGCCGCCGAAATTCTTGGTCCGGACTTTGATCTGGAGGTCGTCGAGATGCACCACCGCCTCAAAAAGGATGCCCCCAGCGGGACGGCTCGCCGGCTTGCCGAGATCCTCGCCGGGGTTCGCGGCCTCTCGTACGATGACGATGTCCGCCACGGACGCGAGGGCATGCCCGGCGAACGCACGCGCACGGAAATCGGAATGCACGCAATCCGCGGAGGCGATGTGGTGGGCGACCATACTGTCATTTTCGCCAACACCGGTGAGCGCATCGAACTCACGCACAAAGCCTCCAGCCGTGACACATTCGCCAAGGGTGCTCTCCGTGCCGCCAAGTGGGCCATCACGCGTCCCGCGGGACTCTACGATATGCAGGATGTGCTCGGCCTCCGCTGATGGACGATGAGCCTGAAAGCGGAAATGAAATTTCACGCAGAGGCGCAGGGACGCAGAGGAGAAGAAGTGACAACAAATAGGGAACAGATCCTCCGGGTGACCGGATTCTCCTTTCCATCTCTCTGCGGCTCAGCGGCTCGGCGTGAGTTCTCTGCCCCTGTATTTTTCTTTTTGGGATGAGAGCCGGAATAGCTCTCGGATCCAACCTGGGCGACCGACTAAAATTCCTCCGCGAAGCCCGGTACATCCTTTTTGCACTTCACGACGGGCCGGGACCGTTTCTGTGCTCCAGGGTCTATGAAACGGAGCCGGTCGATTGCCCGGACGATTCCCAGCGCTTTTTGAACGCCGCGATCGAACTGACAACATCGCTTGCCCCGCTCGATCTTCTGACCCGGCTCCAATCCATCGAGCAAAAGCTCGGACGTCCTGCAGCCCACTCCTTCCACGGGCCGCGCACTCTCGATTTGGACCTCCTGTATTGCGACAATCTTCAGCTGTCGATCGACGCACTCACTCTTCCCCATCCCGGGATTGCTAAGCGGCTGTTCGTTTTAAGACCTCTCTGTGACATCTGTCCGGATCGTATCCTTCCGGGACAAACCGCCGGAATTCATGCGCTGTGCGAATCCCTCGACTCAAAGGCACCTGCCGTCTCGGTATTTCAGATTGCTACCTGGGAGAGTCCCGAAGACCGCTGAAATCCGGTCCACCTGCGGCGACGTAGCCGTTGCTCGCACCGGATCTGTCCGGGCTCACCCAGAAGGAAAACAGCTTTCCATTGCTCAGATAAAAACGGAATTTCACCGGTTTCCCGGCGAGCGCTGAAAGGTCCTCCGCTCCATTCCATGAGATCATCTGTCTGGTTTTGTCGATGGAAACCGGCGCGCAGTTTTCTTTGCTGAACGGAGGGATGACGTTGCCGGACTCGTCGAGCACTTCCACCCGCAACTCGCCGTTGGGGGCATCAATATTCACAAACAACTGTTGTCCGGAAAAAGTCACCGGCCGGGTTGTCAGGCTGCGCGTCTTGTCGTCAGCATCCATGGAAACAAATCCATCGCGCCGGAGAAACGCGACGCCGGTGCTGCCGCGGTCATACTCGCCGTTCTCCGTCCAATGTCTTTTGGCCTTCGCGGGATTCCCCTGGAACCCGGTGTAGTAGAACCAGAGCTGGTCGTCCTGAATCACGCAAATTCCTCCGACCGATTGCACATACCCCCTGTCCCACACATCGGAACGCGAAGCCGGGATGAAGGCATCACGGTCCGGACGGCTCCAGTGAAATCCATCGCGGCTGTAGGCGAGGTTCAGCTCGGTGATCTTGGGCAGGCCGGCGCCACCCGGATTGTGATAAATTTCAAAAATCCCGAGCATGATGCTTTCGTAGGCGACCGCGTCGAGGTTGTAGAGCTGCGGCTGGACTTTGAATTTCGGGTCGGGAGGATCCAGCCGGTCGGCCCTCGCCCAGAAAACCGGGGCGTTCGGCTTGTCGACATTGCCGACAAATGGCGCGTCCCATTTCGGACCTTTCAGGAAATCGTCGCGCTCCCAGTAGTGGCGGCTGCGGTAGGTATCCGGAGCAGGCGTTGACCACCGGATGCTGAAGACCCACTTCTTTCGAAACGGGTTGTAGAACATCGTGCTTCGGTCGCCGGTCGGGCCGCTTTCGATCGGCTTCGTCCAGTGGATTCCATCGGGAGAAACCATGAGCAGCCCCTCGCTTCGGGACAACCCCATCCCGTCGGGCCCGTGCAAAAACATCTTCCACCGCGCTTTCGGATCCTTGTCCTCGTAATCAGGAAAGACCGCCCACGAGTCGGGCATGATCGTGGGATCCAGCACGCGGTTCGAGCCGGGAAACGCATCGAGCTTCGGCCGGTCCCAGTGGATGCCATCGCGGCTGGTCGCGGTGCAGATGGCATTCAGCCAGCCGGCCTCATACCACATGCGGAAAAGTTTTTGCTCGGGATCCCACCAGACGCCGCCGCTTTTCGGGCAGGCGACAGCATTGCGCGAACGGTTCAACTCCATCTCGGTCTCCGGAGAAAGGACCGGATTGCCCTCGGATTTTTTTGCTTTGTGGAACGAACGCTTCAAGTCGGTTTCCTCGATGAGAAAATCGTCGACAAAAAGCTGACGCCCGAGGTCGATCGGAATCACCTTCGGCGGATGGTCGAGATACGGCACATTGATTGGTTCCAGGGTCCTTACCGCAATCGAGCGCGGCGGCCATTCCCTGGGCAACCGGATCCCGTTGTAAAGAAGCTCCCCGTCATTTTCACTCCACGGTTTAGTCGGTGGGGGAACCCAGCGGCTCACACTGCCCGGGCCCACCAGCAATGCCCACTTTCCCAGCCGATACTCGTCACCCTTCTCGGCCTGCTTCCGGTAAACCCGGACCCGGTCGATGGCCGATGTGCCAAAAAGCAGGAACGCCTTCTGTTCCTTGTCCGGAGTGAATCCATATCCTTCAAGTGTCGAAGCAAGGTTTCCTGCACGTGGGTCATCCGAATCCGCCGTCAGCACAGTCACCACGCCGGGACTCGTGCAGCGGAAGCTCAGGCATTCTATCGATCCACGGATGAATTTCTGTCCGGCGAGCTGACGGGGGGCTTCTTTCAGCGTGTGCGGACGGTCCAAAAAAAGCTTTTCGCCGGGCTCGAACTTGCCGACCTCATACTCATTCATGACTTCGATTTCGGCCGCTTCAGCACCCCGCGTTGGCTCCTCAGCCCGAATGGCAAGCAGAGGGACTGCTGTGAGTATCAAAATCAGAAGGCAAATCCGCAGGGGGAAGCGAGAAGTCATGTCGATATTTCGAAAAGGATTGTAGCCGGAATTTTTTCATTGGGAAGCCATGCTGTGTCCAGTATCAACACGTCAATGAACCGACCCCCGCTTCACTCCCTTCGCCCGTGGTGCTTCGCTTTGTTGCTGTGCGGTCTGACCGCGCAGTCGGCAGAGCCGCTGGAACAGGGGTTCGCCAATCCCCCGGCGGACGCGCGCCCCCAGACCTGGTGGCACTGGGTGAACGGAGATGCCACGAAGGAGGGCATCACCGCCGATCTGGAAGCCATGGCGCGCATCGGCATCGGCGGTGCCCAGATTTTTAATGTGACCCAGCATGATGAACTTCTGCGACGAACGTCGCCGCCCGGTCCAATCAAAACACTGAGCCCGGAATGGATGGAGTTGACCCAGCATGCCATCCGGGAGGCTGAGCGGCTCGGACTGGAAATCGCCATCCACAACTGCCCAGGCTGGAGCGAATCGGGCGGTCCGTGGGTGCCTGTGGACGAATCCATGCAAAAGGTGGTCTGGAGTGAAACCAACGTTAAAGGGCCATCCTCATTTTCCGCTCAGCTGAAACAACCTGACACCGTCCGCGGATACTACCGAGACATCGCCGTGTTTGCGTTTCCCACGCTGCCGGGCGAGGAGACAGCCTCCCCCCTTCTCGATCCGCAGATCAGTTCCGACGGACAGAAGGTTGACGGCGAAGCCATGCTCGACGGCGATGTCGGCACGGGCACAGAAATCCGGATCCCTACAAAAGACGCCCCGAAAAGCTTTCTGTTTGAGTTCCGCGAGCCGGTGACATTCGGCACGCTCCGCCTGCTTCTCAGGTCCGATGCCGACGAGACCGTCTATGTCGGTGGAAGAATCGAGGCAAGCGATGATGGAAAATCGTTCCGCAAGCTCGGCGATGTGGACCTCTACATCATCAAGCTCAACACCATGACGACGATCAGCCTCCCCCCCACGCGGGCAAGGTTTGTGAGGCTTGTGATGACCACCTCGAACGAGCGCTCGAAGACGATCACATTTTCCGGCGTCCAATTCGGAGCGGCGGGAATCCCGGGAATCGGGAAGAAGGCCGCTTTCGAAACGCGAGGGGATCGCAAGCCGTCCACCTCGCCGGATGCTCCCCTGCCGCCCGAGGTGTGCATCCCTCCTCAGAGCCTGCTGAATCTGACCGACCGCATGAAGCCGGACGGCCATCTGGATTGGGACGTGCCAGGGGGCAACTGGACCATTCTCCGGATGGGCCATACATCAACCGGTATCCAAATTCATCCGGCGATGGATGCCGACCGCGGGCTGGAGTGCGACAAGATGAGCCGCAGCGCGGTCGAGGCGCATTTCAACAACATGATGGGCAAAGTAATTGCGGCCGCCGGACCGCTTGCCGGCAGGTCGCTCAAAATGGTGCTCGCCGACAGTTGGGAGGCTGGCTGCCAGAACTGGACGCCGGCATTCCTCGCGGAGTTCACGCGGCGCCGCGGATACGATCCGACGCCATGGCTGCCGACGCTGACCGGGCGCGCGGTCGGATCGCTGGAGGATAGCGAGCGCTTCCTGTGGGACTTCCGCCGCACCATCGCCGACCTGATTGCCGAGAACCACTTCGGAACATTTCAGGAGCTCTGCGCCAAGCATGGGATGCTGCTTACGGCCGAGGCACCGGGTATTGGCAGCCCGACGATCGCGGACGCCCTCCAATGCCAGAAGTTCACCGATGTGCCGATGGGAGAATTCTGGATGGACGGACACAATGACAGCCAGGAACCCGCGAGCGCTGCACATGTGTTTGGAAAGAAGTTCGTCGCAGCAGAGGCGTTCACCGCATTCATCCCGGAGGCACGATGGGCGAAGGCGCCAATTGATTTCAAGGCGATCGGCGACCTGAACTTCTGCCGCGGCATCAACCGGTTTGTATTCCACCGTTACGCGATGCAGCCGTGGATGGATCGCGCCCCAGGTGTGACCATGGGGCCATGGGGCAGTAACTTTGAACGCACCCAAACGTGGTGGGAGCAGGCCCGGGCGTGGGTCTCGTACCTGCAACGATGCCAATATCTTCTTCAGCAGGGCCGCTTTGTTGCTGATATCGCCTACTTCTATGGCGAGGGGGCACCGAATACCATCACCGGAAAGGAACCGAAACTGCCCGACGGCTACAGCTTCGACGCGATCAACACGGATGTCCTTCTGAATCACATCCGTGTGGATGAAACCGGCCGGATCGTTCTGCCGGATGGCATGAGTTACCGGCTACTGATGCTTCCCGAGGGGAACAGGATGACCCCGGAAGTTCTTAAAACCATTGCCTCACTGGTCAAGGCCGGCGCCACCGTGGCGGGCCCGCGCCCCGTGAAATCGCCCAGCCTCACGAACCAGCCCGAGGCCGACGCGGAAATCGCACGGCTCGCCTCCGAAGTCTGGGGGGATTGCGATGGAAAAAACGTGACCTCCCACGCATATGGCAAAGGCCGTGTCGTGTGGGGAGAAACTGTTGCCGACATTCTCAAGGAGTTGAAGACCCCGCCCGATTTTTCTTCCGAACCGGCCGAAGGGTTTGCCTTCCTCCACCGGCAGATCGGCGACACCGATGCCTATTTTGTATCGAGTCAGAAAACGGATCCCGTCACCGCCCGGCTGACATTCCGCGCCGGGAATCGGATTCCCGAGATATGGCATCCGGAAACAGGCAGGATCGAACCCGCTCCGGTGTTTTCCGTAAAAGATGGATTAGTCACCGTCTCACTGCGCTTCGATCCGGCGGAGGCAGTTTTTATGGTCTTCCGTAAAAGCGCGGAGGGAGTTGATCCGATCAAGACCTTTGCGCGCGATGGAGATGAACGCCTCGCTCCCGGTTCGGCACAAACAGACAGTCTCACCCAGCCCGATGGAAAAATCGTTGTGAATGCCAGCGTCCCAGGACACTACAAAGCCACGACCGCATCGGGCAAAACACTTGAGGCCCACGTCAAAGCATTGCCGGATTCAAAAGATCTATCTGGTCCATGGCTGCTCAGGTTTCCGCCCAAATGGGGAGCGCCGGAAAAGGTCCAACTCGACAAACTCATCTCCTGGACCGAGCACCCGGATGGAGGGGTTAAACATTTCTCCGGCACGGCGACCTACACCACAGAATTTGAATGGGACGGGACTTCCGCTTTTATGGATTTTGGAAAGGTAAAAGAAATTGCCGAGGTGAGCCTCAATGGCCAGGACCTCGGAATCCTCTGGAAACCTCCATTCCGGGTTGATGCGACTAGTGCGTTGCGACCCGGCCTCAACAAGCTGGAAGTAAAAGTCACAAACCTCTGGCCGAACCGCCTGATTGGCGATGCCGGGCTTCCGGAAGACCAGCGCGTCACATGGACTACCTACCAGCCCTACCACCCCAATGATCCGCTCCTTGAATCCGGACTGCTCGGTCCGGTCCGATTGGTGCCCGTTGCCCGCGTGGCGTTATCTGAGCCAAAATAGCCTGTCAGACTGAATATGAAATACTTCCTATTGCTGGTTCTCGCCCTCCAATCGGCCTGCGCCGATCCAAGTGCAGCGCCCCCCTTCAAGCCGGTCACACGCGAGCACGCGATCTCCCTCGACAAACGGTATCTCCTCCTGCCCGTGAAAAGCAGGCCAAAAGAAATTCCGAAGCAGCGCGCCTCGCTCATTGTGGATGGCGTAACTGTGCGGAAATTCAATATTGAGCTGGATGAAAAACCCGACTGGTTCGCCCACCTTGACGTCAGCGAATGGAAGGGCAGAACGGCGACGCTCCGCATTGACAATCTGCCGGAACAATCCACGGCAGCCGACCTCGTTTCCAACTCCGATGAAGTCTGGAATGCCGCCGGTCTCTACAACGAACCGCTTCGCCCGCAACTGCAGTTCTCGACCAGATGCGGGTGGATCAACGACCCCAATGGTCTGGTCTTTTACAACGGCGAGTATCATATATTTTTCCAACACTCCCCATACAGTTGGACCGGAGGCGGTCCCCACTGGGGCCATGCGACAAGCACGGACCTCGTGCATTGGAAGGAGCACGGCGAAGCGGTTTATCCCGACGACCTCGGAGGCCCATGGAGCGGCAGCGCGGTCGTGGACTGGAAAAACACGAGCGGATTCGGCAAGGGTGGCAAACCGCCGCTCGTGCTGATCTACAGCCACGTCGGCAATCCCGCCACGCAGCACATTTCCTACAGCACGGATGGCCGCACGTTCACCAAGTTCGATGGGAATCCCGTGCTCAAGAACATCAGCTATCTCAACCGCGATCCGAAAGTTTTCTGGCACGAACCAACCCAGCGCTGGGTGATGGTCCTCTATGTCGGCGAGGGCTCTGCCGAGCCCGGAAAGCCCATGCCGGGCCACACCATCCAGTTTCTCACTTCTCCCAATCTCCGCGAGTGGACTCCCGCCAGCGTGACAAAGGGCGGAGGTGGATATGATTTTTATCTCTACGAATGTCCCGACTTCTTCGAGCTGCCCGTTGATGGTGATATCTCAAAAAGGAAGTGGGTGCTTTTGGGGGCGGACAGCGCCTACGCCGTCGGATCATTCGACGGGACCAAATTCACTCCGGAAGAGGAACGCATCCAGGGCCAGTCGCGTCGAGGCTGTTTCTACGCGCCGCAGACATTCAGCGACACGCCGGATGGACGCCGGATCCAGATCGGATGGGGACAGGCCCCCGCGCCCGGAATGCCATTCAACCAGCTCCTCACGATGCCCTGCGAACTTCAGCTTCGGAAGACTCCCGAGGGAGTTCGCCTGCGGCGCATTCCAGTCAAAGAGCTCGAAACCCTGCGGGGAAAATCATGGAAAGCCGACCGGTCCACACTGGCTGAGGGTGACGCGAATCCCCTCGCCCACGCGCGGGGCGAACTGCTGGAAATCCGCGCCGACTTCACTCCTGCCGCCGACAGCGAGGTGACGTTCAACGTGCGGGGTGTCGAGATCCGATACAGTGCGGTCACGCAGGAAATCTCAGGCCCCGACGTGCACGCGCCCGCGCCACTGCAAAACGGACGGCAGGTCATCACGATCTTTGCCGACAGAAACTATTTCAACGTCCTCGCCGCCGATGGCTTCACCTACATGCCATTCCCGGTCATCCCGAAACCGGAAAATCTCGCCGTCGGAGTCAGCGTGAAAGGCGGAGCGATCACGCTTCACCGGCTCGAAGTTTTCGAGCTGAAGTCGATCTGGAACAAGTAACCCTGCCAGATCTCGTCCCTTCTGCTGTTCGCACACGTCAAGATGCTCGAACCCAATGATTTTACCACAAAGACACTAAGGACACAAAGAAGAACGAAAGGCTCCCCGGTCGCCTTTCATCCGCAGGCAAATCTCACCGTCAAGCATCCCTTCATACATCCACCACCCTTTGTGCTCTTTGTGCCTTTGTGGTGAATTTCATCTGCTTGGGAACTAGGCTTTCGCCCGGACAGAAGTATGTCGGTTGGCTTGGTAGGCCCCGCAGCTTCCCCGCACCGCCAAATGCGGAGTCAGCATCACCGCACGGGGCGGCCATTCCGGCTGCGCGATGCGCTGCATCAGGGTGTGGAATGCCGTCACACCGATTTCCCTGCAGGGTTGGTGAATCGTGGTCAGCGGCACGACAAGCAGTGTCGAGTAACGGACGTCATCGAACCCCGCTACCCGGACCTGGCCGGGAACGCTCAACTTGAGCTGCTCCAGGGTGCGCATCAGGACCGCGGCGGTATGATCGTTGGCGCAGATAAAGGCGTCGAAAAGCCTCCCCGCCGTCAGCTTGCGCACAAATTTCAAATCAGCCGGATCGCCCCACGCCACCCAGTCCGGGCGCAATTCGATCTTATGTCGCAGGAGAGCTTCACGGACTCCGGCAATGCGGATATCCACACTCGATGCCGAGTGCGGGCGCGCCACAAAAGCAATCCGCCGGCATCCCAGCATCACCAGATGCTCAGCAAGCCGGTAGCCCCCGGCGAGGTTGTCAACCCCGACCAGATCGAAGTCGCTGCGGCTCGGAAACGCCCTCAGATCGCGGTCGAGCAGCACGACCTGAATGCCTGCGTCGCGCAGACGCGTGGCAATCCGCTCGTTCACTCTCTCGTTGTCTGCCGACAGCTCGAACGGAGCAAAAACCACCCCCTCCACCTGTCGCTGGATGAACTGCTCACAAAGCTCCTCGGCATGGTCGCGGGTCAGGTCACCATCTCCATGCGGATGAGATGATCCTCCCCAGATAACGGTGTAGCCGTGTGCCCGGGCCAGGCTGGCAATCTCACCGCAAATCACCCCGAATATTTCCGTTGTGCCGAGACCCGGCACCAGCAAGCCGAGTTGCTTTGACGCAGGTGCATCAGCCGGGGAACGGACATACGATCCGGATCCCGCGCGCCGCTCAATCAGCCCCTCCGCCTGCAGGTCCCGCATTGCTCTCGCAACCGTCGGACGGGAGGTGCCGAACTGCTCGACGAGTTGCGCCTCGCTCGGTAGACGCTGTCCTTTTCCAAATTTCCCTGAAAGGATGGCTTCGCGAAAATGGTCGGAAATTTTGCGGTGAAGAGGATGTTCTGGCATGGAGTTGGCAGGTTTCGGATCTGATATTACAGGTTTTACATTCCTAGAGGCCAATTGTTTTTACACCAGAGGCTTGGCGTTCGAATGATCTGAAAGGTTAAGCGCTCATCCTCCCATCCCGTCACCTTTACCGGCTCGCCCCCAAGCAGTCATGAAATTCCCAGTCCTCATTGTAATCGCACTCGGTCTTCCCATTCTCCACGCTGCTCAACCGGACGACATCATCGCGGATTTTGAAGCGGATGGATATGGAGACTGGAATGTAGCGGGCACAGCCTTCGGGCCGGGACCTGCCCAGGGGGCGCTGGCGCGTCAGATGAAAGTCGATGGGTTCAAAGGTCGCGGCCTGGCCAACTCGTATTTCAACGGAGATGGCAGCACGGGAACTCTCACCTCTCCCGAGTTCACGATCCGTCGGAAGTTCATCACGTTTCTCATCGGCGGCGGCGGGTTCGAAGGAACGACCTGCATGAACCTGATTGTCGATGGAAATGTCGTTCGCACAGCCACGGGCCCAAACACCGATCCGGAAAAAGGAGGAACCGAGAAGCTGGCCCCCGGATCCTGGGATGTGGGCGAATTCGTCGGCAAAACCGCGATCATCGAAATTGTGGACAACCAGAAGGGCCGCTGGGCTCACATCAATGTGGATCAAATCGAGCAATCAGACGTGGCTGCAATAGCCCCACCCAAGCTGATCACAGGCGAGCGCACGCTAACGCTCGACAAGCGCTATCTTCTGCTGCCGGTGAAAGCCCGCCCGAAGGATGCACCAAAACAAAATGCCGTCCTGATCGTGGATGGTAAAACGGTGCGCGCATTCGACATCGAGTTGGACGAAAAGCCCGACTGGTTCGCCCATCTCGACGTCAGCGAGTGGAAGGGCAAGCCTGCGACTCTTCGAATCAAAAATCTTCCCGAAGGCTCCAAGGCACCTGACCTGGTTACCACGTCCGACGAGATCTGGAATGCCTCCGGACTCCACACCGAAGCATTGCGTCCGCAGCTACAGTTCTCGACCAGACGCGGATGGGTGAACGACCCCAACGGGCTCGTATTTTACAACGGCGAGTATCACCTGTTTTTCCAGCACAACCCCTACGGGTGGAACTGGGGCAACATGCACTGGGGCCATGCGACGAGCCCCGATCTCGTGCATTGGCAGGAACACGGCGAGGCACTCTACCCGGACGACCTCGGGACGATGTTCAGCGGAAGCGCGGTCGTTGATTGGAAGAATACGAGCGGATTCGGCAAAGATGGCAAGCCGCCGCTCGTGCTGATCTACACCGCCGCCGGCAATCCCACCACCCAATGCATCGCCTACAGCACGGACGGTCGCACGTTCACGAAGTTCGACGGCAATCCCGTGGTGAAATGCATCACCCCCGGAAACCGCGACCCGAAAGTCATCTGGCACGAGCAGACGAAGCGTTGGGTCATGGTCCTCTATGTCGGCAAGCCGCCCGCCAACGGCGAGACCGGTGCGAACGGAAAGCCAAAGCTCACTCACACCATCCATTTCCTCACCTCGCCGAACCTCAAGGACTGGACGCCCGCAAGCGTGACCGTCGGGGGCGAGGACACCGACCGATTCCTGTTCGAGTGCCCGGATTTCTTTGAGCTCCCGGTCAACGGCAACGTATCGAAGTGGGTCCTCTCCGGAGCGAACAGCGAATATGTCGTCGGCACGTTTGACGGAACGAGGTTCACCGCCGATGGGGAGCGCGTTCCCGGCAGGGGCCGCATTAACTGCTTCTACGCGCCGCAGACATTCAGCGACACGCCGGACGGACGCCGCATCCAGATCGGTTGGGGACATGCCGCCGCGCCGGGAATGCCGTTCAACCAGCTCCAGACAATCCCATTTGAACTCCAGTTGCGCGAGACCCCGGAGGGGGTGCTGCTGCGACGGGAGCCGGTCAAAGAGCTCGAATCCCTTCGCGGAAAATCCTGGAAAGCCGGCGAATCTTCGCTTGCCGCGGGCAGCGCCAATCCCCTCGCCGATGCGCGGGGCGAACTGCTGGAAATCCGCGCCGACTTCACTCCCGCCGCCGACAGCGAGGTGACCTTCAACGTGCGCGGCGTCGAGATCAAATACAGCGCGGCCACGCAGGAAATTTCCGCAGTCAACCAGCGTGTCCTCGCACCGCTGCAGAACGGCCGGCAGACGATCACGATCTTTGCCGACAGAAATTACTTCAACGTCCTTGCCGCCGACGGCCTCGCCTACATGCCATTCCCGGCGATCCCGAAGCCGGACAACCTCGGCGTCTCGGTGAGCGTCAAGGGCGGCCCGATCGCAATCCACCAACTCGAAGTTTTTGAACTCAAATCCATCTGGAAACGGTGACCGGAGCAATATCTATGAAGCCGCAGATTGACGCAGATTTTCGCAGATTTTTTCTGACAGAGGGAAATAAGCGACTTTCTGCAAAGCCGGTGCGCAAATACTGCATATCCTGCTGTCCTGCGGGTCCTCCCTTCTTCCATCTGCGTAAATCCTGTAAATCTGCGGCTAACCCTTCTGCTGTCTTTCTTTTATCATGAATCCACGTCTCTTCCTCTGGTCCCTCGTCTCCGCGCTTGCGGGGTTTCTCTTCGGCTTCGACACGGTCGTCATCTCCGGCGCGGAGAAGACGATCCAGGCGCTCTGGGGCCTGAGCCCGGCGATGCACGGGCTCGCCATGAGCGCGGCCCTGTGGGGCACCGTCCTCGGATCGGTCGTGGGAAGCTGGCCGACCGATCATTTCGGGAGAAAGAAGACGCTCTTCTGCATTGGCTCGCTCTTCCTCGTCGGCTCACTGTGGTCGGCAGGCTGCAACGACGTCTATTCGTTCATGATCGCAAGGTTTCTCGGCGGGCTCGGGATCGGCATCTCGACCGTGGCCTCGCCGCTCTACATCTCGGAAATCGCTCCGCCGGAAAGCCGCGGAAAGCTCGCGGGAATGTTTCAGTTCAACATCGTCTTCGGCATTCTCGTCGCGTTCCTCTCGAACTTCCTCCTCGCGGGCATCGGGGAAAACTCGTGGCGCTGGATGCTCGGGATCATGGCGGTTCCCTCGATCATCTACACGCTCGCCTGCCTGATCATTCCCGAAAGCCCCCGCTGGCTGATCGGTCGCAAGAATGACCGCGCCGCCGGGGCCCGCGTCATCCGCCTCATCTACCCGGATGCCCCGGAGTCGGAAATCGAAGCAAAGGTGAACGAGATCGCGTCGGTGTCCCACGAGAAGACGAGCACCGGACGCTTTTGGAGCATGCAGTTGAAGACGCCTATCCTGCTCGCCTTCCTCGTCGCGTTCTTCAACCAGCTCTCCGGCATCAATGCGATCCTGTATTTCGCGCCGCGCATTTTCGAGCTCACCGGGTTGGGGGCCAAGGCGGCGCTGCTGCAGTCGGTCGGTATCGGGGTCACCAACCTCATCTTCACTTTCGTCGGCCTCTGGCTGATCGACCGCCTCGGCCGCCGCACACTGCTTTACATTGGCTCGTTCGGATACATCGCCTCTCTTGGCCTCTGTGCATGGGCGTTCTTCACCAAGACGTATGTCATCGTCCCCGCGTGCATCTTCGCCTTCATCGCGGCGCACGCGATCGGACAGGGAACCGTCATCTGGGTGCTCATCTCGGAGATTTTTCCGAACCGCCACCGGGCGCAGGGTCAGTCACTCGGCAGCTTCACCCACTGGATCTTCGCCGCCCTCCTCACCCTGTTTTTCCCGTCAATGGTCACGGCTTTCGCTCCCGGATACGTGTTTCTCTTCTTCTGCTTCATGATGGTCCTCCAACTCATCTGGGTGAAAATGATGGTTCCCGAAACCAAGGGGCGGACGCTTGAAGACATCGAGCGGAATCTCGAAGCCTGAGCATCCCGGGAATTCACGATGCCTAAAGCTGCGGCGATTCCTCTCGGTTTGTTCCACATGGGAGCACTCCTGCTCGCCACGCCCTGCGTGCTCGAGGCCTCTCAGTCTACGGTTGCTCCCGCCGCGAAGTATCAAGCGGTCATCCAGAGCCACGACAAGGCTGTCTTCGGAGATGCCGCGCTGGAGTTGCGCCGCTGGATGATCGCGAACGACCCGCACTATCCGAAGTATCATTTCGTCGGGCCGGAGAGCTGGATCAATGATCCGAACGGCCCGATCTACCACGACGGGCGCTACCATTTGTTCTATCAGTTTGATCCCATTGTGAACGGCAGGCGCAGCGCGCGGTGCTGGGGCCACGCGGTGAGCCGCGACCTGATTCACTGGACGGACTGGCCCGTGGCGCTTTGGCCAGATACGCCGCAGGATCGCGCCGGTGCCTTTTCCGGCAACACCTTCTTCGACGACGACGGCACACTTTGCGCGCTCTACACCGGCAATGTTGGTGGCCACCGCGAGACCAACGGAATTCTTGCGCGCAGCACCGACGACGGCGTGACGTGGAGCAAGCGCGTCGTCATGGACAATACCCAGCGGCCGAACGCCGATTCTCCCGTGCATTGGGACGGTTTCGTCTGGCGCGACGGCGGCCAGTGGCAGCAACTCATCGGCGGTACCACCGGCGGGGTAAACCGTCAGGGCGCAGCCTGGTTGTGGACCTCTCCGGACCTGAAGAACTGGACCCTGGAAAAGAACATCGCGCCCACGATCCGGCTCGGCGCATTCTGGGAGCTGCCGTATCTGATTCCGCTCGGAGAACAGCACGTGCTCTTCGTCGGTGCAGGCAACCCCTACTGGGTTGGCCATTATGACTCTGCCAAGCGCGAGTTCACACCAAATGAGCAGCAGCCGCACTCCGTGGACACCGGGCACTACTACTCGTTCAACCTCAACATGACCGATGACAAGGGCCCTGCCGGAACGCGACGGCAGCTGATGCACGGCTGGGTGAACGGTCCGCCAACGCCGACAAAGTCGGTGCCTTACTGGGAGGGCATGCTCTCGGTTCCGCGCGTGATCCGTCTCGCCGACAACCGGCTCTGGCAGGAACCGGTTCCAGAACTTCTTCAGCTGCGCGGCAGGCGGTTCGGCCGTGAGGAACCCGTTCGCGGCGACGCGCTTGACATCACGGCGACGTTCCTGCCCGGCAGCGACAAACAGTTCGGAGTGAAGGTGCGGGTATCCCCGGACGGCCGGGAATTTACGCGCGTCTTCTTCGACACGGCAACCCGCCGGTTCGGCGTGGACGGCCCGACACTGGCGCGCAATGCGGCGGAGTTGAAAGGTGTCCGCGCCTCCGGCACCCAGGAATCGTTTCTACGGGCAGACGCGCCGGTGACCATGCGGATTCTCCTCGACCGTTCGGTCGTCGAGGTCTTCGTCAACGGCGTGGCCTACACGGCGCGGACGTTTCCATCCGCCGACGCACTGGGTGTAGAATTTTTCTCAGAAGGCGGTGCTGCCGACATGAAGTCGCTGGAGATTTACGAACTGAATTCCGCCTGGGGCACCTGAGACCACGATTATGAACACCACAATCTATCCCGACGTCCAATCGCTTGCCCCGGTCATCGCGGATTTTCAGGCGAAGACAGCCGCCTCGGCTCACTGCCCTCAGGGGCTCTGCGGGTTCGACGGCTTTATTGACACCTTCGTGCGGTTGCAAATCCCCGCCTCGATGGCGGAATTCGGTCCGAAGGTTGCCGCCGCTGCGGGCGTCTCGGCATCCTACCCGGCAAGTCATCTGGGCGACAAATTCGGGGGTAACGGACCGCTATTTGCCGCAGCGATGCACGACATTCACGCCGGGGAAATTGATCTGACTTACATTGGAGCGATGGGCGCGGGAGAGGTTTTGCCGATCTTTCATGATGCGCTGGTCGGAAAAACCAATCGGCTTTTCACCCTCGCTCAACCTGCCCACACCACCTGTCTGGAATTCACCGACGGCAAGGTCATGCTCTGCGACATAGCCCCCTGCGGGGACGTGACCTGGGAGCGCCTGCTCGAATGCGTCAGCGGAGCGGCCCTTGATGAGCTTCTGCGCGACGCCGGGTTCATCAGCGCCGTGAACTGGGGGAAACTCCCCCACGCCGGAGTGATCTGGAGCAATATCGCTGAACGTCTCACCGGACTCGGAGTTACGGAAAAGGAAGTTTTCTTCTTCATGGATCTGGCGGAATTCGAAACCCGCCCGCCTGCTGACCGCGAAGATTTGCTGGCCCGACTGGGACCAATCACCCGCCAGTGCCGGACCATCCTGAGTTTCAACCTGAAGGAAGCCTGGCAGATGGCGGAAAGCTTCGATGGCAATTTTCATGGGAAAAAATCTCCTGATGACGTCGCAGAACTGGCCTCGATCCTGCGCTCCCGCATTGATGTGGATCGCGTAATCATCCACCCGAATGACGGAGCCGCCTGTTCCAGCGCCGAAGGAACCGTCTATGTGCCGGGACCGTATTGCCGGGAACCGTTGATATCCACCGGAGCCGGAGACAACTTCGGAGCCGGCTGCCTCTCCGCCGCCATGCGAGGGCTCGACGACGCAGGGATCCTGCTTGCCGGAAACTGCGCCAGCGGGCACTTCGTCCGCTCCGGCCGCTCGGCATCCTTCGCGGAAATGAGAAATTTGCTCGACGCCTGGAGTGAAGGATCCCTCGGCGAACGACTTTAGAGCGTTTTATGAATACATGTAGCGAGTTGGGATCGAAGAAATCCGTTCGGCGAAGAGAAGAAGTCGGTCGGCTCGGCGAGCCAACCCTACCAGAGGGAATTTGCGTGCGTCGCTTCAGGTGGTAGGGTCACCTCGCCGAGGTGACCCATTTGTATTTAGGAAAATCCAGCTGAGGACGGCTACAGTTTTATTTAATATGCTTTAGCCGAAAAATCCTCCCGACCCCGAACTGCTGATAACATCCCCATTCCGGTGCCGAAATCAGCGTGCAGACGTGCCAGTTTGGAGTTCATAATCCAGAAGCCTTCCATTTTGAAAGCAAGAACACCCCCCATCAGAAAGCCACGATGAAATCGCTCAGCGTTTTCTTTTCATGTTTTGCCATGGCGACTGCCGCGGCTGTCGAACCTTCCGCCAACAGTAATTCTCAAGCCCCCGGCGCGCTCATGCATCAGGCTGATGTGTTGGATCAGGCTGTCGCTCTGGATTACAACCGTCCGACATGGCACCTCACTCCAGCAGTTGGCAGTTGGTGGGATGTAAACGCCCTCATGTATCACAACGGCCGCTATCACGTGATGTTCATGAAGCACATGTTTGATGATCAGGGAAATGCGCTGCCCGACAACTGGGGGCATGCCTCCAGCACGGACTTGCTGCACTGGCAATTTCACCCTGACACGTTGCACCCGGGCCTCTTCGATGATGGGAAAGGCCGTCCATTCTGGAGCGGGGATGCCATTGAAAATGCGCCGGTCCCCACAATCATCCCGCTTGTCGTAAAAAACGGAATCAACAGCGGTGTCTGGGCGGCGCAGCCAAAGGATGACGAACTCCTGGAATGGAAATTCATCCAGCAGAAACCAATCCTCTGCCAAAAACCGAAACCGGCCCCGCCTGCTGTAGCCGAAAAATCCGAATATATCATCTTCGATTCCTCGGCATGGTATGACGCCTCAAGCCAGACCTACTTCCTGCTGTGCGGCAACAAGAACTTCCGTCCCGGCTACGAGGGGGATTGCACGAGCCTCTTCACCGGAAAAGACCTTCTACACTGGGAATACGTCGGACCGCTTTACAAAAGCCGCCGCGACATGACGTCGATCAACGAGGACACCGCCTGCCCGGACTTCTTTCCGCTCGGGGACAAATGGGTCCTCCTCTCCCACGTCCACAATCCCTGGACCCACTGCCGCTACTATGTGGGCAGCTTCGACGGCACCACATTCACCCCGGAAAGTGTCGGACGCATCGGCTGGATCAACGATCAGATCGCCGCCCCGGAAACCATGCCTGATGGCAAAGGCCGCCGGATCTTTTTCGGACAGGTGCGCACAGCCGGAAAGAACGGCCTCTGGAAAACCTCCTTCTCCATGCCTGTTGTCATGAGCCTCGGCGAGGACAAAACCCTCCGCTTTCAGCCTGCCGATGAGCTCCTGACTCTGCGCGACAACAGCCATTCCGAAAAGGACCTCGCCCTCGACAACCAGTCCCTGCCTCTACCCGAAGCTGCAGCCCGGTCCGTCGAACTACGAGCCACATTCACCGACATTAATGCGAAGGCGGTCGGCTTCCGGGTCGCCAGTTCGCCCACTCAGGACGAATTCACCGACATCGCGTATCTCCCTGAGGAAAAAGTCATCGAAATCAACTTTGCGAAAAGCGATCTCCAAAACCGAACCCGCTACACCCGCTACCATTCGCGGGCCTTGGAGGGGAAGATGGTCGAAACCAACCCGGGCGTCACTGTCCAGCGGATGCCCTTCGAACTCAAACCCGGCGAACCGCTCGATCTGCATGTCTTCGTCGACGGCTCAATCATCGAGGTCATCGCCAATTCCCGAGCCTTCACCGCGCAGACCATCTACCCTTCGCGTCGCGACTCCATCAACTCCTGCATTTTCGTGCGCGATGGAAAGGCAAGCGTTCCCCAGTTGGAAACCCACCACCTCAACTCCACGCTGAACCGCTGAAGCGCGGGATCACTTCGCAGTTCGATCCGCCCAGAGCTTCTCAGTGACCGGAAACATCGAGACGCGGAATTTCGTACAGCCGAATGGCACAAGTTCGATTTTCGCCTTCTCTCCGCCGCTCACGGGGGCGGGGGGCAACGGTTGGAGCTCTGTCGGTTTCCAGTCGAACTGCACGGCTTCCGCACGCAGGCGGAGCGGGGAGGAAAGCGACCAGTCCCAGTGCTCCGGCATCGGAGTGCGGACGACTTCGATTCCGCTTCCAACCCTGCCCGGATCGACATCCAAAGCGTAGTTCCACAGCGCGCCCGGAACGACCCGGTTCGGGGTCTCGTCGGCGATCGGAAGGGCGAACAGCAGCGGTCCATACATCACGCTGGCAAACGGATTGTTGATATCCCTCACCTGCGCAAGCTGGCGCGAGCGGGGCTGGTGGAATTTTGGAACCGGCTCCTGACGGAAATATTCCTGGTCCGGATACGAAGTCTCCTGCCCGCAGATCAGCCGGGGCGACATGGGAAACCGGATTGCAATCCGGTCGCCGGCCTTCCATGTGCGGTCCAGCTTCACAAAGCCGTTTTCATCGGCCTTGACCGGGTGGGGCGATTCGCCGTTGATAAGCAACGGACCGGACAGAGCCGGTCCCTCCAGTGCCTCGGGACTTGCCCCGGGGTTCTTTACTTGTATTTCGGGATCTTTGCACCACTCCGGAATGCGCAGATACAAAGAAAATTTTGCCTCGCGCGAAGGGGTCACCGTCATGTCGATGGATTCCTCGAACGGATAACCCGTGCGGCTTTCAACGGTGACGTCCACCCCGCTGGCAACGGAAGCCTTCACACGGCAAGGTCCATAGAGAGTTGCTGCAAGACCGTGGTCGGGGGTGGCCATCCACATGTGCATGATGTAATTCGGCAGAATACGGTTCACGTTTCCGACGCAGCAGAGACAGGGGTGCCCGATCGGGGTGAACTGATACGACCCAAGCGAGGGATTGTGCGGCTCTTCGAGCGGGAGCGATTCGTTGAGACGGTTCGGGCTCTGGTAGTAGCACATCGTCTCGAAGTCGCGGGCGATCGGTGCCGGGCCGGCATTGAAAAAGATCTGCTCGATGCGGTCGGCATATCCTCCCTCGCCCGTGATGCGGAGAAGCCACAGGTAGGTCCACTTGGCGGCCGCCACATTGCAGGTCTCAACATTGCGGGTGGAGCCGATTCCCGCCAGGTGTTCCTCCCCGGAAACCAGGCCCAGCGGCAGCAGGAACGCCCGGTCGCTCCAGTCCACCGCGCGCTTCGTCGCATCAAGCAGTTGCCGGTCACCGGTCCACGGATAGAGGAGCGCAGGAACACGCACATTCTCGTAGAATATGACGGCATGCCCTGGCACGATGCTCCCGCTGCTCCATGTCGCCACCGCCTTCTTGAATCCGGGCCTCTCCAGCACGGACCGGATATTCGAAAGGACTTGCGGGTCCCGGCTCAGGAGATACGTGTCGATCATCGGGTCGAGATTGACGCTGCCGCTCACCACGCCGAAGTCGTCCTGAAACTCCGGCAGCGGAAAATTTCGGTAAACTTTTACCAGAGCCTCCAGAACCCGGGGATCTCCTGTCGCCATGTAATAGGCAACCAGCGCCCGGCCCATGTGGGAATGCGCCCAGTTGTCGAACTCGTCGGTTACCTGGTCCTTCGGCATCCAGTGGATGAACGTATCGCCCCCCTTCAGGACGCCGTCCACCACCGGATCCAATCGGGACTTAGCCTTCGCGATCAGGGCCGGATCGTTCAGGATATAGGCCAGTCTCACCAGACCATCAAGCCAGTAGGCGCACTGCTCGAGCGGCCACCCGGTCCCCTTCTCCTTCACCCCTCCGGCTTTGAAATCCTCTCCCGACCAGCCCTTGGCATAGGTCGGCGAACGCTCATCCAGATGTCCTGTAATGCCACTCCCGGCGGCCTGCGCCCAGTCTCGCAGCCATCCTGCAGGCTCGACCGCTCCCGGCTTGAGTGGCAGGAATGCCATCGGCACATCTTCTGCGCGGGACATCACCACACAGGCACACAAAAGAATCATCATGAGGATGGATGTCCGGATTTTGAACGAGAGAAGTGATGTCGCTGCGCTGCCGGGCGGAAAATACCCCGCGGCACGGGGGGCACGTCTTGCTGGATTGTGTCGCTTGGGCAGGATTCCAATGCGACGGATGTCATCTAAAAATGCGCCTGCCGGGAGATGTCCTCTGGCTGGGGTTTCTGCTTCCAAGGAGATGAGGGGCGGCACGATGGCTGGGGAAAACGGCTTCATGGGGAACGCCAGAGCATACCTGCCAATCAGACGATCGCTCAAGTGCGATTTCCCCGAACCGCCGGTTGTGGCGTGTCTTTGGTTCCTCGTGTCAAAATCCGATTCACAAGGCAGAGTATGCCGTATGAAATCTCTCCTCCTTGCCATGATAGTGTTTCAGATGCCAGTGGCGACTGCAGCAGTGAGGGCGTGGGATGACGTCCGGACGTGGGGTTACCAGCTTTGCGATTACAAGAATGGAAAGTTGGATGAGATCGCCGGATGCGGGTTCGATCTTGTCGTCGTGGATCTTTCCCGGGACGGGGGCAACGACGTTTTCAGCCGCGAGGAAATTAACGCCCTGAAAGCATCGGGCAAACTGGTTCTGGCCTATTTCGAGATCGGCGCGATCGAGGAAGGCAGGCCGGAATGGAGTTCGATCCCGGCCGATCTCAAGGCCGGAAATGTGGACGGGTGGCCGAAGGAGCAGTATGTCAAATTCTGGGAGGAAAGATGGTGGCCCGTTGTCAAGGGTCGCATCGACCAGGCGGTCCGGGCCGGCTTTGACGGCGCCTACCTCGACATGATTACAACCTACGAGGAGATTTCCGGATCGGGAATGACGCTGGAAAAGCGCGCAAGCGCCATGGTGGATCTGATTGCACGCATATCCCTCTATGCGAAGGAAAGGAATCCAGACTTCAAGATTGTGCCGCAGAACTGTCCGGAGCTTTACACATGGACGTTCGCTGAGCCGATGCCGAACAGGAAATTTCTTAAGGCCATCGACGGGCTTGGCCTGGAATCTGTCTTTTATATCGCCCATGACAAGCCTGCGAACCAGGCATGGTGCGAGGAGAACCGGAAAAATGCGCTTGCCATCAAGCAGGCCGGAAAAATGGTTTTTGCGATCGACTATGCAAAAAAGCGCGCGTCCATTAGGGATTCTTACAAAAAGCTCCGCGCGATCGGATTTGTTCCCTATGTCAGTGTCCGGGAACTCAATGTGATTGCCCGGGAGGATTGAACCCCGCGATTGCATCAAGCCCCGGCCGGAGACGCCTGTAGAACCCGCTTCAGGATTTCCCGGCCCGCAGGATCTCCCGACGGAGCATGTCGAGCGCCGACTGGGTGGCTAGCTGCTTGAAGGTTTCCCGATCGCGGGAGAAGACAGAACGGGAAATGGCGGTTGCCTTTCCCTTTCTGGCGAGGGCTGTGAAGACGGTTCCCACCGGTTTTGATTCGGTTCCGCCATCCGGCCCCGCAATTCCGGTGAGCGAAAGAGCAAAATCGGTGCCGGCTTTCCGGAGGCAGCCTTCCGCCATTGCGCCTGCGACCTCACCGCTGACGGCCCCATGGCCCCGGATCAGTTCCCCGGGGACGCCGAGATCGGAAATCTTTGCCTCATTGGCATAGGTCACATATCCGCGCAGAAAGCACCCGGACGCACCCGGAATATTTGTCAGGCGGTTGGCGAGGAGGCCTCCGGTGCAGGATTCCGCGGTTGAAACCGTCAGCCCGAGACTGCGGAGCCGTCCAACAACCCACTCTTCCAACTGCTCGCCATTGCAGGAGACAAGGTGGTCGCCGACCGCCATGAGGATACCGGGTTCGTATTCTTCGAGTTTTTCGCGGGACCCGATGACCCGGAGGTCCACCTCGTTCGGGCGAGCGCAATACCCGATCTCCAGGCCAGGCTGGTTCGAGAGCCTGAGCCCAACCATCTCTTCGACGGCGCTTTCGCCGAGGCCGACGATCCGGTAGGTCCGGCATTCTCTCGCGGGGAGGCCGCCACAGATGGTCCGCAGGATCGGCAGCGCGGACGCCTGAAACATCGGATGGAGCTCGCGCGGCGGACCCGGAAACAAAAACAGGTGAGGGGATCCGGCGACCGGAGGAATGTAGAGGCCTGGAGCCGTCCCGTGGTCGTTGGTAAGAACCGTCGCCCGCTCGGGCACCATGCACTGGCTGACCATCCGTTCGCGGAGCGCGAACCCGCGGGCCGCCAGCATGGCCTCGATCTTTTCCCTGATCCTGCTGTCCATGCCAAGCTTCAGCCCGAGAAGTTCTGCGACCGACTCGCGGGTGATGTCGTCTGTGGTGGGGCCGAGGCCGCCGGTGACCAGGACGATATCCGCACGGCCGAACGTCTCCAAGAGCGCCTGACCGATCGCCCCGCCGTCGGGCACGGTGATCTGCCGCGAGACCCTCAGGCCGAGCGGGAAGAGCTGCTTGCCGAACCATGCGGCGTGGGTGTTTACCACCTCCCCAAGGAGCAGTTCCGTTCCGGTATTCAGGATCTCAACGATCATTCCGCGCAGCACTTCAGGGCCTTCATCCAGTGGCGCACGCGCTCCCGCTTTTCACAGCTCCCGTGCAGATCGTAGACGTAGTAGAGGTTGGCCAGCATCCGGACGAGCATCTGCCGGGTCGTTGCAGGCTGGAGGTGGCAATCCTTCAGCTCCAACCCCTGGCGAAGGAGAATTCCTTCCACGTCGTGCCGCGCCAGAATCCTCCCGCGGTGGAACGGGTCGAAAAACACCTCTCCGTGCCGGGCGATAAAGTGGCCCGGAAGGTTGATGCCCTCGATCTTCATCGCGGCGCGGGAGCCGACCATCATGTAGAGCAGCGTGAGGGTGATCGGAATCCCTGAGCGGGTTTCGATGACCCGTGGAAGCAGGGAATTCCTCTCGCAGTAGTATTTGTCGGTATTGCCGCGAAACCCGAGTTCCTCCGAGAGAAACTGTGAGAGAAGGAGCACTCGCTCGCGGTTGCTGACCGCCCCGGAGATTCTGACCAGAAACTGACGGCCCCAATTGTTGAGCTTGTGCTCGTAGGGCAGGATGCAAACGCCTGGCTCCATTGCGCGGGCCAGCGCCCACCAGGCCTGTTCGAGATCGGCGCCATCGCCGAAGAAGTGGCAGAGCAGTGAGAATTCCTCCTCCGCGCTGCGTCCGCTGATCGCGGTGAGGACCTCGCGCGCGTGACGTGACACGCACTCGTCGTCCACCCGCATGAGTTCCTGAAGCTCGGAAATATTTTCTTCGCCGCCCGCCAGGAGCTGTTCTTTGACGAGGCGCACGGTTTCCGGGTCATTTTCGTGGAGCAAGCGGATCAGCGCTTCTTTCTGGGCAAACATCACCTTTTGAATAAAGCCGGAAACCTGCAGTCCGCAAGTGATCTCATCACACACTTGACCCGGAACGCTGTCCTGACCACGATGCGCGTCCGCATTGAACACCTATGACACATCGGGCTGGGACATCGGTTTCCTGGCTGACAACCGGACGGTCCGGGCCAAGCGCTTCGGCATGCCCGCCGAGGCAAAATCGGTTCGCTATCCTCTCCGTCTCCTCCGGTATTGGTTTGGATACCAGCTTCTGCGCGAGGAGTGCATTCGTGCGGGGCGGCCGCTTGCCGTTGCCGAGATCGGCGTCCATCGCGGCCAGATGCTGGAGTTTGTGAAATCCGCGCCCGGGGGAGTTTCTTGGTCAAAATGGACGGCCGTTGATGCGGTGATGCTCACTGAAAAGTTGACCCGGGCCGGCTACGAGGATTTTTTTGAGGCCAACCTCGAGGAGCCGGGCTTTGCGCTTCCGGGCACCTACGACTGCGCGATTCTTCTCCACGTGCTGGAACATTTGTCCAGGCCTGAGGAGGTGCTGAATAAAATTGCGGCAGGGATTGCTCCCGGCGGCTCGTTGATCGGAGGGTTTCCGGTCGTTCCGGATTGCTTGCGCGGTTTCCGGGAGTCGCAGGTGCGGAAGACGGCGGGCCCGATGGGACATGTCAGCATTTTCTCGCCGGAGCGCGTGCGGCGCATGGCGCACGAGGCCGGGCTCGTCACCGAATTTTACAGCGGGGCATTTTTCCTGCGCAGCAAGGGGAGCATTCTTGAAAATTCCGCGGCATGGATGCGCCTCAACCTCATGTGGGGGAGGCGTTTTCCGTGGTGGCCTGGCGAGATCTACTGGCTTATGCGCAAGCCAGCTTGACCGGGGCGTTCAACCCGGCGGAGGGTGGTGGTCCTTGAAGTGATTCATTTCACCAGATGGCGTGAACCGGGAGCCGATTGGGTTTTCCCGGATGTGGGCATCATCCAGGAGGCCTCCCGCCAGGAGGCCGATGTCGTTGTCCCTGCTGGGGGTGGGGCGCGTGTTCGCCATCAGCCGGAAGGGACAGGACCTTGACGGCAATTCTCCGGGCTGCGGTTTTCATTCCGCACTCACATGTCAAGGGTCTCCTTTGAGGTTGAAAGTTTTTGGGAACCCCGGATTTGTTCTCGCGTCCGGCTGCCTCAGGATGTTGGCTTGGAATCTGGGGAATTTTTTCTGCACCTGAACGCCTCATGAAGCCGTTTCTTTTTTTTCTGCTGTTTATCTGTCCGGTCACTTCGGTCTTTGCAGGGATGGCCGGCGCGGAAAGCCTCACCTACAAGACCGCCGGCGATGCGAAGCTGGAGCTTTTCGTTTTCCAGCCGCCTGACCGGAAACCGGGTGAAAAAAGGCCTGCAATCCTGCTTTTTCACGGTGGGGGTTGGCGCAGCGGAGGCCCTTACGGAATGGCTCCCCAGTGCCGCTATCTCGCAGAGCGCGGTATGGTGGCCATCGCCGTCCAATACCGGCTTGTCCCGCAGGTGACGATCGAAGGCTGTATCCGCGATGCGGTATCATCAGTGCGATGGGTCCGATCAAACGCGGAGCGGTTGGGGGTCGATTCGAATCGGATCGCCGTGGGCGGCGGATCGGCCGGAGGGCATCTTGCCGCCGCCGCAGGCGTTCTGGAGGGCTTCGACGAGCCCGGGGAGGATGCAAAAACCAGTGCCCGCCCCGATGCCATGGTCCTCTTCAACCCCGCCCTCGTGGTGGCGCCGGTCGAGGGCTTCCATTTCGAACTGGCGGGTGGCAGTGAGCGCTGGGCAGAACTGAAAATAATCCTGGGCCCCACCCCCGAAAATATTTCCCCCTATCACCATGTCCGGGCGGGACTTCCTCCGGCGCTCATCATGCACGGGACCGCCGACACGACGGTTCCATTTTCCACCTCCGAGCTTTTTTCCGCCGCGATGAAGAAGGCGGGAAACCGCTGTGACCTGGTGCCCTACCAGGACCGGACCCATGCATTTTTCAATCCCGGAAACAGCAAGGAGGATTTTGCCTCCACGATGGACGACTGTGACAGGTTCTTCGTTTCGCTGGGCTGGTTGCAGCCGGCTGGCAAGAGCACCGAATCTCCAAAGTAGGAGTCAGTAATCGATCGCCGGAAAAGGCGTCGGATCCATTTCAGTATTGCCGATCGCGTTCGCTAAAATCATATTATTTCAGTCCGCCATGGAGATTGTTCCTGCGGGCGTTTTCCCCAATCCACCCCATGAAGATCCTCCTGTCCGTCGTGCTCGCGGTTGCTTGTTTCAGCAGTTTTGCCCGGGGTGCGGGCAAGCCCGATCCCTCCTGGAACCCGGAGAAACCCACTGCACCATCCCCGCAGGCAAAGAATCCTGATGAAAAGATGGGCATGGCATCCGAACTGCCGGAGCCCACGGAGAGCAATGTCGCCTACGGTTCGCACGAGAGGCAGGTCCTTGATTTCTGGAAGGCGGATTCCGACAAGCCTGCTCCGCTTCTTTTCTATATCCACGGCGGAAGCTGGCTGGTCGGGGACAAGCGCAAGATCGGCGAGCTGCTCCGCTACGTTCCTGACGGAAACGGAGGCAAGATGACCACCCTTGCGAAATATCTCGCGTCAGGAATCTCGGTCGTCTCCATCAACTACCGCTATGTTTCGCAGGCGCAGGAAGCCGGAGTGAAGCCCCCGGTGAAGTGGCCGATCGAGGATGCCGCCCGGGCATTGCAGCTTGTGCGCAGCAGGGCTGCCGCGTGGAACATTGATAAAAATCGCATTGCCGCCACGGGCGGTTCGGCAGGGGCCTGCTCGAGTCTCTGGCTCGCGTTCCATCCGGACATGGCCGATCCAAAGAGTGCTGATCCTGTGGCCCGTGAGTCCACCCGCCTGTGCTTTGCTGCCGTGCACGGAGCCCAGACAACCCTCGACCCGCAGCAGATGAGGGAGTGGACGCCGAACAGCGGATATGGAGGGCATGCGTTCGGGTTCGGCGGTGACAAGGAAAAGAAGATCTCGTCATTTCAGCAGTTTCTGGCCAACCGCGAAGCCATCCTGCCCTGGATTGCGGAGTATTCGCCCATCGCTCTCGCCACGCCCGATGATCCTCCCGTCTTTCTCTACTACGCCGGCGCGCCCGCCATCGGGCAGAACCAGAAGGATCCGACGCACACCGCGAACTTCGGCGCAAAGCTTCAGGAAAAACTGCAAGGGATGGGAGTGGATTGCGTCCTTGCATATCCCGGCGCCCCGGGACTCGGTGACGCCAGCGTTCAATCTTATATTATAGAACGGTTCGGCGGCGGAAGGCGGGGGGCGAAAAAATGAGACTCCATTCCATGAAAACGACCACGCGTTTTCTGCAAACTCCTGCGGCCCTTGCGGTTCTTCTTCTCCTGGTCCCTGCTGCTCTGCGTGCATCCACAAATTCCGAGCTCCGCCTGGCCGGAATGTTCGGTGACCACATGGTTCTGCAGCGGGATGTTCCGGTGCCGGTCTGGGGGTGGGCGCCGCCGGGCGGAAAAGTGAATGTCGGGTTTGCCGGACAGAACAAATCCGCTGAGGCCGGCGCATCCGGCAAGTGGATGGTGAAGCTGGATCCGTTGCCGGCCAGTTCAGAGCCCCGGACCCTGACGGTGACCGGCAACGGGTCCATCACACTGAAAGATGTGCTTGTCGGCGATGTCTGGCTCTGCTCGGGCCAGTCCAACATGGGGATTCCCATGGATGTGCCGGGAAACGACCTTCTGCAGCAGCGGATTCGAGAGGCGGGTAATCCGCAGCTGCGCTTCCTGCAACTCGCCCATCAGTTTCCCGACCGGCCCTCCTCTGATACGAAGGGAGCTTGGCGGATTGCTCAGCCGGAGCAGGTCCGTGGATGGAGCGCGATCGGTTATCTTTTCGGTGATGAAATCCAGCGTGAACTCGGCGTGCCGGTCGGGATTGTCGGCGGAGCGATGGGGGGCACCCCGATTGAGAGCTGGATGTCCCGCGAGGTGCTGCTGTCGAATCCCGCCAACGAACCCTATTTGGAAAATCACGCGGCCGCAGTTCAACGGTTGTCGAAAACGCTTCCAAAATTCGAAAAGGAACTCGCAGCATTCAAGCGCGGGTTCCCGGATGCATCCTCACTGGCCGCCGAAAATGCTGCGAGGCACCAGCGCGGCGAGCCGGAGTTGCGGGAACCACGGAAGCCGGACGGGGCAGCAGATTCCGCAAGAAATCCGGCAGCGTGCTTCAATGGAAAAATCGCCCCGTTCGCGCCGTTTCCGGTCAAGGGCGTGCTTTGGTATCAGGGCGAGGGCAACGTCAACGGCTTTGTTCAATACCCTTTCCAGATGGCGGATCTGATGAAGCTCTGGCGCGGGCTGTTCCTTGCGCCTAACCTCCCGTTCATCATGACCGAACTTGCCCCGTTCGGCCCGGTTGCTGCTTCACCCGGGGACAGCGCCCGCGCGAGGTTCGGGGAGGCTCTTGCAAAGGCGGCGAAAGCCGACGGCAATGCGTGGGTTATCACGATCGTGGACGGGGGAGATCCCGTCAACATCCACCCGGCAAAAAAGGAAATCCCTGGCGGGCGGTTTGCGGCAATGGCCCTTGCCAAAGTTTACGGGCGGGAGGGAGTCGCGCACGGCCCGGTGTTAAAATCCTGGAAAGCCGCTGATGGCGGGGCCGAGGTCACATTCGATTCGGTTGGTGGCGGATTGATTGCGAAGGCCGTGAACCTTGGGGGACATGCTGTGGGCGATGATTCCGTGCAAGGGTTCGAACTCGCAGGAAAGGACAAAAAGTTTTTTCCGGCCGGTGTCCGTATCACCGGCAAGGACAGCATCACGGTGAGCTGTCCGGAAGTCGCCGTCCCTGTCGCGGTGCGATATGCCTGGGCCGGCTTCCCCCTGTGCAACCTCTACAACCGTGAAGGTTTCGCCGCCTACCCGTTCCGCACCGATGCCTGGCCATTCCGGACTCCTGCCTCTCCTCAGCCAAAGGAATTGCCCGCCCCATGAAACGTCTCTCCGCCATTCTCTGCGCGGCTGTGATCCTCAGCGGTTCCTGTCATTCCGCTGATGCCCCCTCGAAACCCAACATCCTTCTTATCGTCGCGGACGACCTCGGTTGGGGGGATGTCTCATATCACGGCAGCCGCATTCCCACTCCGAATCTGGACCGGCTCGCCCGCGAAGGAGTGGAACTCGACCAGCACTATGTCATGCCGCAGTGCACCCCCACGCGCTCCTCGCTGCTGAGCGGGGTCTGGGCGGGCCGTTACGACGGCACCCACAACCGGAGCGGTGTCGGCGGAGGGTTTCCAGCCGGGATGAAACTGATGCCTGAGATTCTGCGGGAGGCGGGCTACAACACGATGCATGCGGGCAAATGGCATGTCGGGCCTTCTCCGGGAGCTCGCCCATGGGAGAGGGGCTTTGAGCAAACTTACGGCTCGCTGCACGGCACGATTCCGCCCTGGCACCACACGGGCAAGTTGAATGGCGCCGCGGATTTCTGGCAGAGAAACGGCCAGCCCCTGACCGAGGAAGGGGTCCACACCACCGACCTGCTCACCCGCCAGGCCATCGCTTGGCTGCACGAACAGGCCGGGCAGAAGAAACCATGGTTTCTGTATCTGGCCCATTATGCCCCGCATACGCCTTTGGACCCGCCAAAGGAGTGGTCGGAAAAATTCGCTGCCGTGAAATTTTCCGACGACCCCGGGAAGGATGATCTCGCGCGTCGCTACGCGGCGACAGTCGCGCATCTCGACGACGCCATCGGCCAGGTGATCGTGGCGCTCAAGGAGACGGGGCATAGCAAAAATACGATCATCGTCTTCACGTCGGACAATGGTCAGGCCCGCGTGAGCGGGGGAACCGCAGGCGACTTGCGCGGGAGCAAGACCACGACCTACGAGGGCGGTATCCGTGTGCCTGCGTTCGTCTGGTGGCCGGAACAGCTCAAACCCCACAAATTCGCCCCGCCTGTTGGGGTGGTCGATTGGCTGCCCACCTTTGCCTCGCTGGCCGGGGCCACACTCCCTGCCGGACAGAAGTTTGACGGTGTAAACATCTGGCCGATACTTGATGGCTCCGTCGTGCAGGCGCCTGAGAGATTGTTCTACCTCAAGTATCTTGGCGGGATGTCGGCTTTACGTGACGGTGGCTGGAAACTCGTCACCCTCGGCGAGAGCCGGTTTGCCCTGTCCAGCATGCCCGGCCCCGACCGGGGGGACGAGTTGTTCAACATCGCTGAGGATCCGTTCGAGAAACGCGACCTCGCGTCCACAAACCCCGACATTCTTGCGCGCATGCAGAGTCTGTTGATCGAACAGATGCGCGGCGACTCTCCGCAGTTCCGCGACGGGAGCCCTCAATATTGGTGGTCGCGTGTGCCGGAGCAGCAAAAGCTCATCAGGCAGCGCACCGCCGAGGAATCAAAAAATCCGAAGGCCTCCGAAACCCAATCCCTGGAATGAATCTCTCAATCACCATGAACCGCCCACCCACCATGAACCGCATCATCCCCCTCCTCGTCGCCTCGAGTCTCGCCATGGCCGGACTTTGTCGCGCCGCCGAACCGGCCAAGCCCAACGTTCTTTTCATCGCGATTGACGACCTGCGCGACTGGGTTGGTTATCTCGGCGACAGGCAGGTCAAGACGCCGAACCTCGACAAGCTCGCGCAGCGCGGTGTTTATTTCACGCGCAGTTACACGGCTTCGCCCTGCTGCAATCCCTCGCGCTCGGCGCTGCTCACGGGTCTGCGACCGAGCACTTCGGGCGTCTATGGCCAGAGTCACGACTACCGAAAGGTTGGGCCGGCGGGCGTCATCACGCTACCGCGCTATTTCAAGGACAACGGCTATTACGTAGCCGGGGCGGGAAAGATTTTTCACAACGGATTCCAGAGCAGCGATTGGGACGATTATATCACCGGAGGCGACAGGCACGGGGGCGAGGAGGAGGCCAAGAGCGACGCGGGCGACAAAGCCAAGGAAGGCTGGGACGGAGTCGGCGGTCTCCGCTTCGGCGCGCTCGATTGCGAAGACAAGGACATGAGGGACTACAGGACGGTCAGCTACATCCTCGAGAAACTCGGCGAGCCGCGCGACAAGCCGTTCTTTCTCGCCTGCGGAATCGTGAAGCCCCACATGCCGTGGTCGGTGCCGAAGAAGTATTACGACATGTATCCGCTCGACAAGATCGAGCTGCCGAAGGTGAAGGAGAACGACCTCAACGACGTGCCGCCCGCAGGCATTGCGATGGCAAATCCCGACGAGGATCACGCCGCCATATTGGAATCCGGGCGCTGGAAGGAAGCCGTGCAAGCCTACCTCGCCACCATCACCTTCTGCGATGCGATGGTGGGCCGGTTGATCGAGGAGTTCGATAAAAGTCCCTGCAAGGACAACACGATCATCTGCCTCTGGAGCGACCACGGCTGGCATCTCGGTGAAAAGCAGCACTGGCGGAAATTTGCGCTCTGGGAGGAGGCCACCCGTGCGCCCTACATCTGGATCGTGCCAGGCGTCACAAAGCCCGGGGGCGTGTGCAACCGCCCGGTGGATTTCATGGACATCTACCCGACGCTCTGCAAGCTCGCGGGCTTGCCGGTGCCAAAGCATGTCGAGGGCCAGAGCATCCGCAAGCTGCTCGAAAACCCCGATGCCCCTTGGGACAAGCCCGCCATCACCACCTGGCTTTTCAACAATCATGCGGTGCGCACCGAGCGGTGGCGCTACATCCGCTACGCCGATGGCGGCGAGGAACTCTACGATCACGAACGCGATCCGCTGGAGTGGGTGAACCTCGCACAAAACCCGGAATGGACCGCCGTCAAAGCCGACCTCGCCAACTGGCTGCCAAAGGAAAACAAGCCGTGGCCCGAACGCCAGCCCAAGGAGTCTGGCCGAAAAAACCGCAAGGCTGAAAAAAGAATGATGCAAGCCAGCGATGAATGATTCCTATGAAAACCGTGACGAGCATTTTACTGAACATCCTGGTGGCGGGCGCGTGCCTGGCTGAAACCTCTGTTGATTCGATAGCTGGCGGTTCCATTTTCCGCGACGGGCAGGGAAGGCACTTTATCCCGAACGGCTTCGTTGCCATCACCGGGGACAGCATGGGAGAGATTTGCTTTACTCCGGAGGAATATCACAAGATGGCGCTGGCGGGAGCGAACTTCCAGGTCATCCGCCTCTTCCTTGGAAAGCTCGGCGGTGTTCCGGGGCGCGCTCTTGATCCGAAATACCTCGAGCAGTTGGACAAGATGGTGGAAATGGGCCGGCAGGAGGGAATGAAGACGGCATTCAAAATGACCGTCTACGATGTGAATCCCGCCAAGGAAGGTGAGATGGCCGGGTTCAAGCAGCAGGATTGGGTGGACCTTTATCACGACAAGGACCGGCGGCAGGACCTTTTCCTCAACGCGTGGCGTAATGTATTCGAGCGCTACAAGGACGATCCGGCGGTCTTCGGCTACGATCTCGTGAACGAGCCCTGCGCCACCGAGGGGAGCAAACAGATCTGGGAGGCCGAGCCTCGCTTCAAGGACAGCGATACGTTTCAGCGCGAGTATTTCGTTCCGTTCTACCGGAAGCTGATCGACGAACTGCACCGGGTCAGCCCGTCAGGCAAATGGGCGCTTTTTCAGCCGTATCATGTCCCTCCGCCGGTGCACCGTGCCACGGACTTTCCCTGCCTGCCGCTGAGCGAGCCCCTGAACCGTGAAGGCGTCGTCTTTGCCCCGCACTATTACAACGATGATCCGGCGCTTGCGCTGAAGCGCTACACGGCGGACGCCGAACTGAACGGCGCGCCGATGATGTTCGGTGAATACGGCAAGGCGACCGTGGCCGGGACGGATCACGATCTGGCCGAACAGCAGGCCTACTCAAAAGTCCTGATCGATACGGTCGCAGAGTTCGACCGGCGTGCCTTGGGCTGCGTGAAGGCATGGTGGTGCGGCAGTCGCGTTTTCAACAAGGCTCTGAAAGTCAAACCCCATGCCGTGACGTGGGCGTTGTTCTATGGCGATTCTCCGTTCGGCAGCGCCGAGAGAAAATACATCATGGACGTCATCGTCCGGCCGCGTCCTCTGGCGGTCGCTGGCGAGGTCAAAAACTTCCGTTTCGACTTCGCCACCCGCGTGTTTGAAATGCAATTTGTTCCCGGCAAAGGTTCCTCCGAGATCTTTGTGCCGGCGGGCCGGCATTTTCCCGACGGGTTCCGGATTGTTTGCGGCGACCTGAGGCTTGCCTTTGCGCCCAAATCTCCGACCGGCTTCGAAGCGGTCACAGATTCTGCCACGATTCCCGCGTCCTCTTTTCACTGGGACGCTGAGCGGAACCGCCTGCTGGTGGACAGCTGGGGCACAGCCTCTGGAGAAGCAACTTTCAAAATTCTGCCAGGACTCCACGATTAAGAACACACCATGAAACTACCGCCCATCCTCTGTATCCTCACGCTGCTTTGCGGTCCCGTCCTTGCCAGCGAAGGAAAGCCCGCCAAACCGAACATCGTCTTCATCCTTGCAGACGACCTCGGGCTGGACGGCGTCGGCTGCTTCGGCTCGGACCGCTTCAAGGGAAAGACTCCGAATCTCGACAAGCTTGCTGAATCAGGAATGCGCTTCACTCAATGCTATGCGATGCCGCTGTGCGGCCCATCGCGCTGCACGATCAACACGGGTCGGTATGGGTTCCTCACCGGTGGCTCGACAAACCCCGCGGCAGGAAATCCCTCTTACAAAGAGGAGCCGTCGATCGCACGAACCCTCAAGCAGGCCGGTTATGCCACGGGGATGGCGGGCAAGTGGCGGCAGGTAGGCGGCACGCCGGGCGAATGGGGGTTCGACGAATGGCTTACCGACCCGACCGCCGGCGGATGGTTCTGGAAGAACAGCTACACCAAAAACGGCGAGGAGATCACCACGCCGCAGGAGGTCTATTGTCCCGATGCGTGCATGGACTTCACGCTGGATTTCATGCGGCGGAACAAGGACAAGCCGTTCTACTTCTACTTTCCGACGCATCTCATCCACGGGCCGATCCTGAAAACCCCGGACAGCAAGCCTGACACGAAGGACTTCTACGAGGACAACGTCGCGTATCTTGACAAGCAGGTCGGACAGATCGCCGCCGAGCTCGACAAGTTGGGCCTACGCGAAAATTCGCTCATCGTCTTCGCGGGCGACAACGGCACCGCACGCTACGGCGCGGACCAGTCCGTCATCAACGGACGCAAAATCAACGGCATGAAGGGCACGTTGCTGGAAGGCGGAAGCCGTGTGCCCCTGATTGCCAACTGGAAAGGAACAACTCCTGCGGGCCGCGTGACGAACGACCTCGTGGATTTCAGCGATTTCTACGCGACTTTTGCCAGCCTGGCCGGGGCGAAGATGCCGGAGGGGGTTGCATTTGACAGCTGCAGTTTTGCTCCCGAGTTACTCGGCAAGAAGGGCGCGCCGCGCGACTGGGTTTTCGTCCAGCTTGGCCCGAAATGGTATGTCCGGGAGCAGGGCTTCAAGCTCACTGAAAGCGGCGAACTCTTCGACATGAGCGATGCTCCGTTCGTCGAGAAGCCGGTTGCGCCGGACTCGGTTGACCCCGCCGCGGCTGCTGCCCGCCAGCGCCTGCAGGCGGTGCTGGACAAACTCAGCCCCGCCACGGGAAAAATCGCTTCTCCCGAACCGCATAATAACAAGAAGAAAAAGAAGAACCGCCCCCCGAAGGCAAATCCGGCGCAGGTTTAGGATGCCTGCTTGGTGAAGCCTTGGATTTTCAGCCAGTAGAGGCAGTCGGCCACCCAGGTAAGGATCCCTCCATTGCAAAATCGACTGATTTGCCCCGAGTCGGCGGAACGGACCAACTTTCGGAGGCTGCGTGCGTGAAAAATATTTCATTGAAGAATGTTGAACGACACCCTGGGATGCATGTGCGAGATGTCTCCCATGCGCCTCAGACAAAACGCCGGGTTTTCCCCCATGAGCCTCACTGCCCTTGCTTTTTTCCTTCTCGGAATGCCCTGCGGTCCGCTTCGTGCGGCTGACGCGGCGAAGCCGAACGTCATCGTTTTTCTCGTGGACGATCTCGGCTACGGAGACCTGGGCATTCACGGCGACCCGCACGCCCGGACCCCGCAGGTCGATGCGTTTGCGCGGGAGGCGGCCGAACTGTCGAACTTCCATGTCAGCCCGGTGTGCGCTCCGACGAGGGCCTCGCTGATGACCGGGCGCTACAACTTCCGTACCGGCATCGCCGACGTGTTCGGCCCAGCGGCCCAGATGGATGCCTCCGAGACCACGCTGGCCGAGGCGCTGCGTGCGGCGGGCTACGCCACGGGCATCTTCGGCAAGTGGCACCTCGGCGAGGGAGCGGGGCGCGATCCGAACGGACAGGGCTTCGATGAGGCGTTGAGTTTTCCCGGTGCGGCAATAGGAAAATACTTCGATCCCGAACTGTTGCACAACGGCGTGAAGAAAAAGTATCCAGGCTATATCATGGACATTTTCACCGATGCGGCCATCGGTTTTGTAAAGCAAAACCGGGCAAAACCCTTTTTTGTCTATCTGCCGGCCAACCTGATCCATACGCCGTTGCAGGTCGCGCCGGAACTGGCGGTCGAGTCCGATGCGCCCGGCCTCTCCGAAAGCACCCGGAAAATTTATGGGATGATCCGCAGCGTGGACAACTGCTTCGGCAGGCTGCGCGCCACGTTGCAGGAGCTGGGGTTGGAGGAGAACACGCTGCTGATCTTCACCTCCGACAATGGCCCGTGCTCCGGATCGAAACCGGTGGATCGCCACATGGCGGGGCTGCACGGGCTGAAGGGCACTGTCTATGACAACGGCATCCGCGTTCCGTTCTTAGCCCGCTGGCCGGCCGGATTTTCCAGCCCGGAAAAAATCACCCGGCTGACCGCCCACATCGACGTGATGCCGACGATTCTCGATGCCTGCGGGGTGCCCGTGCCGCCGGGGGTGAAGCTGGACGGAGTCAGCTTTCTCCCGCTGCTCCGGAACCCTTTAGTCGATTGGCCGGACCGTTCCCTGTACTTTCAGTGGGATAGCGGCCAAGTGCCCCGCCGCGGCCATGCTTTTGCCGTTGTCACCGAAAGGTGGAAATTGGTCCAGCCTTGCGGGATGGACAAGCCGGGCCAGAAGCACATCCGTGACAGCTACGCGGAGATTTGCCGTCTGCAGGGGAGGGGCGAACGCAGCATCGACGGCTCCGCCCACTATGAACTCTATGACATCGCCGCCGATCCGGGGGAGGCCAGAGACCTGGCCTCCTCACATCCGGACATTGTCGAAAAGATGAAGAAGCAATACGATGTCTGGTTCGACGATGTCGCGGCCCGGTGGTCCGAAACCAGACAGGACAAATCCCCATGATTAAGAAACTCAAGACAATTTCCTTCGCTCTCAGTGTCCTCTGCGCACTCTGCAGCCCTCTGTATGGTGCCGCAACGAGGCCCAATATTCTTGTTATCCTCGTCGATGATCTGGGCTTTTCGGATCTGGGTTGCTACGGTTCGGAAATCAGCACGCCGAGCCTTGATGCGCTTGCAGCAAGCGGCCTCCGGTTCACGCAGTTCTACAACGGGGCGCGATGCTGCCCGACGCGGGCCTCGCTTTTGACCGGGCTCTATGCCCACCAGACCGGGCTTGGACAGACGATTTCCAAAGACAAAATGGTTCCCGGGTATCGCGGGCATCTCAACGACGAGTGTGTGACCATCGCGGATGTTCTTCGCAGCGCGGGATATTTTACCGCCATGGCGGGCAAGTGGCATGTTGGGGACCATGCCGGCGTGGTCCCATGGACCCGCGGGTTCGACCGCAGTCTCAGCGTCAGCGGCGCCTCCGGATTTTATCATCTGGACGGACCGAAATCGCGGCTTGTCCTGAACGGGAAACCGCTGGCCAACGACGATCCGTTGCTGCCGAAGGACTGGTATACGACCGACGTCTTCACGGACTTCGGCCTGAAATGGATTCATGAGGCCCTCGACCAGAACAAGCCGTTCTTCCTCTATCTGGCCTACAACGCCCCGCACACGCCGATCCAGGCACCGGCGGAGGATATCGCCAGGTATCGTGGCAAATACAAGGCCGGTTGGGACAAGCTGCGCGAACAGCGCCACGCGAAGCAAGTCAGCCTCGGCATCGTGGACGAGTCGTGGCCGCTTTCTCCGCGTCCGGATGATATCAAAGCCTGGGACAGTCTGACCCCGGAGGAGCAGGATCGCTTCGACCACATCATGGCCATCTACGCCGCATGCGTGGATCACATGGACCGCGCCGTGGGGCGCCTTGTTGAGGACCTGCGCCAGCGAGGTGTCCTTGACAATACCCTCATCTTTTTTCTTTCGGACAACGGAGCGGAGCATGCGAGCAACAGCAACAAGAACCATGATCCGGACGGAACTCTCGATGGGGATTCCCCCGGCGATGCCAAATCTGTCGTGTATCAGGGTGCCTCCTGGGCGACGGTTTCGGACACACCGTTCCGGCTCTATAAACGCTTCGCGCATGAAGGCGGAATCTCCACGCCGTTCATCGTGCATTGGCCTGCGGGCTTTTCCGCAAAGGGGGAACTGCGTCCGCAGGTCGGGCACATCGTGGATCTGATGACGACGTGCGTGGACGTGGCGGGCGCAAAATACCCCGCGGATTTCAACGGCAAAGCCATCCATCCGATGGAGGGGAAAAGTCTGGCGCTTGCGTTCGCAAACCAACCCATTCCGCGCGACGGGATCTTCTGGGAGCACGAGGGCAACGCCGCCGTTCGGGTGGGGGATTGGAAAATTGTCCGGGCTGGGCGCGAGGGCCCGTGGGAGCTTTACGACTTGAAAGCCGACCGTTCCGAATTGAACAATCTCGCCCAGCACAAACCGGAGCTTGTGAAGGAGCTGGCAAAGAAATGGGAGGAGTGGGCCCTGCGGGTGCATGCCACTCCTTACCCCGTCGAGCAAAAAGGCCGGAAAGCCGCTGATGCGAATTCAGGGGGCTCTCCTTCTCTTGACTGAGGCTGACTCGGGCGCCTCCTGCAAAAGCGCATGAAATTTCTCCTTCTCGTTTTGTTCGCCGCGACCTCGTTTGCCTCAGATCAGCGCCCGAATATCGTGTTTATTCTTGCGGACGATCTGGGATGGACGGACACGGCGGTTTACGGAAGCAGGTATTACGAGACGCCGAATATCGACCGGCTCGCGGCGCAGGGGATGAGGTTTACCAACTATCACAACTGCCAGAACTGCGCACCGACGCGTGCCGCGCTGATGAGCGGGCAGTATGCGGCGCGCACTGGCATCTATACTGTCGGGGGAATTGACCGCTTCGACTGGCGCAGCCGTCCGCTGAAGCCGGTGGACAACGTCACCGAACTCCCGCTCGACAAGTTCACCGTCGCCCGGGCGCTTCAAAATGCCGGCTATGCCACGGGGATGTTCGGAAAGTGGCATCTGGGCGAGGATGGGGAACATCACCCCGGCAAGCGCGGGTTCGACGAGGCGATCACCTCGGAGGGAAAACACTTCCGTTTTGAGACAAATCCGCCGGTGGATCACCCCGAGGATTCCTACCTTGCCGACTGGCTGACCGACCGCGCGACGGATTTTATCCGCCGGCACAAGGATGGGCCGTTCTTTCTCTATCTTCCGCACTTCGGCGTGCATGCGCCGTGGCAGGCGAAGCCGGATTGGATCGGGCATTTCAAACCGAAGCCCGGAGCCGGGGGCCACAAGGATTCCACCTACGCCGCGATGATCGCCAGCGTGGACGAAAGCGTGGGACGCGTGATGGAGTTGCTCGACGAGTTGAAAATTGCCGGGAATACGGTCTTGATCTTCTCCAGCGACAACGGCGGTGTGGGCGGGTATTCGCGCGAGGGGGGGCTCATCAGCGACAAGCCGATAAAAGCCAGGGACACCGGGAAGGGCTCCGTCACCGACAACGCCCCGCTGCGCAGCGGCAAGGGCAGTCTCTACGAGGGTGGCATTCGCGACCCGTTCATCGTCCGCTGGCCAGGTGTTGTGAAGCCCGGTTCCATCTGCGATGTGCCTGCTATCCACGTTGATCTCTATCCCACCCTGCTCGGCATGGCCGGCATTCAACCGGCCGACAACTACCCGCTCGACGGGGAGAGCCTTGTCCCGTTGCTGCGCGACGGTGGAGCACACCTCGAACGCGAAGCGATTTTCCAGCACTTTCCGGGGTATCTAGGCTCAGGGAAAGGCCTCTGGCGCACCACCCCGGTTGGCGTCATCCAGGCGGGCGACTGGAAGCTCATGGAATTTTTCGAGGACGGGCATTTGGAACTCTACAACCTGCGAAACGATATCGGGGAGACAAAAAATCTCGCCGCAGAAATGCCGGAGAAAGCCGGGGAGCTTCACAAAAAGATGCTCTCCTGGCGGGAGGCCGTCAAAGCTCCCCTGCCCGGTCCAAACAGGGGGGAAGCACCTGCTCCCGGGAAGAAACAAAAGAACTCCAATCAGGTTGCCAGGCCTTCATCCGAGGAATAGACGGGCTCGCCCTGGGATTTGTGTTGCGGGACGGTGGCGTGGGAGGTTGAAGTCAAAAGCAGGGCAAATCGAGAGACCCTGCCGGAAGCTGAACGCTTAAGGACGAGCCTCCCGGGGGGCATTGCTCAAAAGCCCAGGCGGAAATTCCCGGGCGTTTTTCCGAATTCGTTCCGGAACAGCGTGGCGAAGTATTGGCTCGAATTGAAGCCGCACGCCATGGTGATATCGAGGATGCTGCGCTGCGGTTCCTCCCTCAGCATCCGGGCTGCGGCCTGCAGCCTGCACCGGTTCAGGTGACGGACGGGTGTCGCATTGTTCAGCTGCTTCGAATAGTGGATGAAATGCGTCGGGCCCAACCCGCACTGTCGCGCCATGGATTCCACGGTCCAGGGGGCTGCCATGTGATCCATGTTTTGGCTGAGATCGGACCAGAAGAGTTCCACGGTCCGGGCGGTGCTGGCCAGCGACTCGTCCAATCTGATCTGCTGCCGGCGGAACATTTCAAGAACCAGCACCATGAGCTCGTTGAGCAGAACGGCCAGCCGGGAAATGTTGCCACCGGAGCGGTCGCTCTCCACCGCAAGGGCAATGCGCTGAAAACAGTGCCGGATTTCCGGTGTGGCCCGCCAGACCGGCCGCTCATTTTTTCGGAGGCCATCGGTCAGTTCCCGCAGATCATCCTTTGTCAACACGAGCCAGGATGGCCATTGCCAGGGTTGGTGAGGGCGGCGGACCCCCACGTCGAGGATCAGCCAGTGGAGGCGTCCCGCGTCGATATGGGGGTCGCCGACCCGGTGCCTTTGCCACGGCCGGGCCACGGTGAGATCGTCCGGCCTCAGGCGGCAACGGTGTCTGTCCACGGCATAAGCCATGCCGCCCCGCTCAAGAAACGTCAGTTCGATACCCTCGTTGTAGTGCCAGTCCAGCCCCCAGTCCTGGGAGGCTTGTGCGTCCCAGAACCCCACCGTCTTGACGCCGGGCAGGGACCGTCGGTCGAGCTTCCTGCCGGGGTATTGCCCGCGTGCCAGAGAGGTCAACTCCACGCGTCCGAGCCCGGCCGCCCGCACCAGGGCGGCGCAATTGCTCGCCTGATAAGTTCTCCCGCGTTCCTGGTAAATCGGCAAGGGCATGATGTGAATGATATTTCAGTGAAGAATGTTGAACGACGGTCAACCACCCGGATGATAGTTTGTTTCAATACAAAGGGAAATCTGAAACCAGCCGGACAGTTCCGCTGCTCTCCCGATCAATCCATTTATGAAACCCAACCAGATCCTTTCCGGATTTTTTTTGTTGGCGTCTTGCCATGCCGCGTTCGCGGAGATGAAGCTCGTCCGGGAACCGGAAGCCATTGTGGCCACGACTGGCGGCCGTCCGATGTTCGAATACCGGTTTGCTCCTGACGTGGCCTTCAAGCCACATATTTTCCAACTGCATTCGCCGGGAGGAATCCCGATCCTGCGCGACGCCCCGGTGGATCACATTCATCACCATGGGCTGATGTTCGCGGTTGCGGTGAACGACGTGACGTTCTGGGAAGAGGTCATCAAACAGGTCGCAAGCGGTGGTCGTCAGATTCCGCGCCAGACGGACGTGGCCGGTGGCTGCATCAGGCAGCAGCTCGACTGGGTCACTCCAGCCGGGGAATGCGTCCTGCGGGAAACGCGTTTGATCCAACCCCTCTCGAATCCGGATGCCACGCTGTTGACCTGGCGGTGCCGGTTGGAGACGCCACCCGGCAAGGAGTTCGTCGCCCTGTCCGGGCACCCGTATTACGGGCTGGGAGCAAGGCTGCTTGCGTCCATGGACAAGGTCTGCACGTTTTCAAACTCCAGCGGCCAGCCGGGTGAGATCGTTCGTGGAGAGCTGCGTCTGGTTCCAGCTGCCTGGGTGGCCTGCACCGGGCCGGCTCCGGATGGCAGGATGGCCACCGTGGCGATCTTCGATCACCCGGGAAATTTCCGCTATCCGTCGCAAAAGTTCACCATGGCGGTGCCGTTTGCCTACCTCTCGACGACGCTGGATTGGAAGGAGCCGTTTCCGATCAAGGCAGGGGAGCCATTGAATCTGTGCTACGGCGTTGCGGTGTGGGATGGGGCCATCCCGCAGGAGCAGATCGAAAAAACCTGCCGACAGTGGCAGGAGAGCAACCCTTGAGTGGTTGTTAAGAATTTTTCAGTGATGGAAGTTGAACGACGATCCTCGCGGGATCCGTTAGTTTCCAACGATGCGGACAGGTCGCGCCGGTGAAGGCGGGAAGCTGATCGCATCCACCAGAAACCCGCATTGACATGGCCAAATTCAAAATCTCACTCAACATGGAATTCTGCCGCTCGGCGGACAAATCGTTCGAAGGCGGCGTCCGGATCGCGTCCGAGCTCGGCTACCAGTGGGTCGAGCCGATGGTTCACACCGGATGGGAGCTCCTCAGCGAGGTGAACTATTTCCATTCGTTTTCGATGGAGGAGGATCCGCTCCTGATGAAAGAAATCTGCAACAGATACGGCGTGCGTGTCTCCAGCCTTTCGGCGCATTCCCCGCTGATGAAGCCCGAGGCGGCGGTGGATCGCCTGACCCGCGCAGCGGTGCTCGCTTCGTTTGTCGGGTGCGACTTTTTGAACTCCGACGAGATGATCAAGCCGGATTGGATGGACGACGCGTTCGCCCACGAGACGATGCGCTACACGCTGACGCGGGCCGCACAGGTCTGCGCGCGGCACCAAAAGTATCTCTGCATTGAGCCTCACGGGATTTACACGAAGACGGCAGCCGGGCTTCTCAAGATCGCAAACCTTGTGGACTCGCCGTGGATCCAAGTCAACTGGGATACCGGCAACAGCTATCTCGCCGGGATCGAGGATCCTTACGAGGGACTCCAGAAGGTGCGCGACCGCGTCTTTCACATCCATGCGAAGGATATCTCGATGGCCCAGAGCTCCGGGGAGCGGGGCAAGGTCACCGGAACTCCGGTTGGCTGCGCGTGCGGCGAGGGCGTCGTGGACTGGGAGCGGGTTGCGAAAATCATGGAGCCCGTGGACCGCGAAATTTTCCTCAGCGTGGAATGCGGCAAAATCGATGAGGCTGAACGCAGCCTTGCCTTCCTTCAGAAATCTCTTGCGAGGTGGCTCGTCTGATATGCGCCCCGTTCCACTCCCCCCCCGACAGAACATGGCAGTTGCCTCTCCCTATAATGCCTCCGGGCTCTCCCGCCGGAAGTTCCTTCGCAATACCATCGGCTTGGTCGGCGCGCTCGGCTTCCCGACGATCATTCCTTCTTCGGCGCTCGGTTTGGACGGCAAGACGCCGCCCAGCGAGCGAATCCGCATCGGCGTGATCGGCTGCGGGAATCAAAGCCGGGCAGCCAGCAGCTATCTGCCGGGCGGGCTCGCGGAGATCGTGGCGCTGGCCGATCCGGACAGATCGGCGAGCCGCAAATGGGCGGAAACCATTTTGAAAGGAGCAAAGGTTCGCGAGTATTCCGACTTCCGCGAACTTCTGCAAAGCGACGTGGATGCGGTGCACATTTCGACCGGGGATTACTGGCATGTCCCGATTGCGCTGCTTTCCGCCCGCGCCGGAAAACATCTGTATGTCGAGAAACCCCTCGGGCTCAGCATCGAGCAGTGCCTCGCCTGCCGAGAGATTTCGGCCGAGCAGAAGGTCGTCTTCCAATACGGCACCCAGAACCGGGCAACCGTTTACGTGCGCAGCGGCGTGGAACTCCTGCTCAACGGCCACATCGGCGACATCAGGGAGATTTATGTTTTTGCCCCCCACGGCGAATCCGGCGGCTCACCGGTCCCGGTGCTGCCGGTGCCGGAAGGCTTCGACTACAACATGTGGCTGGGCCCCGCGCCGGAAGCACCGTTCAGTCAGGACCGGGTGCTCACGAAAGGAAAGAGGAACGGGATCTTTCACATCTACGACTACGCGATCGGCTTTGTCGCCGGCTGGGGTGCTCACGCCTGCGACCAGCTTCAGTGGTGGCTGGACGCGATGAATGTTGGAATGCCGGAAACCGTCGAGGTCACCGGAACCATCCCGGCAGAAGGACTGTTCAACACGGTCACCCACTGGGATGCCACCATCACGTATCCCGGATTGCCCAAAGTCCGCTTTGCCGACAGCAAAACCATCAATAAGCACCTTCCCGTGCTCGACGGTCTCACGCCACGGGAGCACGGAACATTATTTGTGGGGTCGGAAGGCTGGCTCTACTTCCATAGGAACGGGTTTCAAGCATCGTCGCGCGAAATCCTGCAGAAGAGCAAAGACCCCGGCCCGCGCCGCGTGATCAACGCGGGGGTCACCCAGCAGGCCAACTTCCTCGACGCCATTCTGGGCAAAAACAAAGTGGTGTCGCCGCTCGATTCCGCCATCCGCTCGGATATCACTTGCCACCTCGTGGACCTTGCCATCAGGACCGGAAAGCCGGTCGGCTGGGATGCGAAGAAAAACACGATCACCGGCAATCCGGAAGCGGTTCCGCTCATGAAACGCGCGATGCGTGAACCTTGGAACGTCCTGAATACAAAATATACCGGCTGAGCGGAATGGTGCTAGTCTCCTGTCAGACAAGTCATGGCCAAAATACATCGATGTAGTCGCCTCGCTCTGTCGAGGCGTAGCAGCGACACGGCGACAGAGCGCCGTGGCTACAGTAAATCGGAAACCGCTCTAACTTGAGCAAAAGTGGAATGGCCGTCCCGGCCATGTTTTGCGGGGAGGATCATCGGCTGGACGCCGATGCCACGTCCAAAATCCCGCTTAAGTTGGCCCCGTTCGGGGCTTAGCGGATTTCAGACGTCCACGGTTTCCCCGATGGCTGGCAGCAGGAGGGCCAGACCCGCTTTCGAGAACGTCCCGAGCGCGTCTTTCTTGACGATCTCGATCAGGGGAAATGTGTTGTAGTGGACTCCGACGACCACTTTTGTGTCGACGAAGGCTGCCGCGCGGACGGCGTCGGAGGCGCCCATTGTGAAATTGTCGCCGATCGGGAGGACCGCGAAGCGGATCGAAAATTCCTCCGCGATCAGCTTCATGTCCATCGTGAGCGCCGTGTCTCCGGAGTAATAGAAGTTGCCCTCGGTGAGTTCGACGACGAAGCCGCCGGGGTTTCCCCCGGGAGTGCCGTCGGGAAGCGTGCTCGAGTGGATGGCATTCGTCATTTTGACACGACCGAACGGGAAGGCCATCGCTCCGCCGTGGTTCATCGGGGCGATTTTGGAGAGCCCCTGGCGTCCGAGCCATTCGGAGATTTCCCAATTGCAAACGACGGTGGCCCCGGTCTGCTCCGCGAGGGCAACCGCGTCGGCCAGATGGTCAACGTGTCCATGGGAGAGCAGGATTGCATCAGCCTCAATTTTCGAGGTGTCCACATCTTTCGCCAGCGGGTTCGGCGTGATGAACGGATCGAAGAGCAGGCGGTGTCCGCCGCTCTCCACAAGAAAACACGAGTGTCCGAAATAGGTGAGTTTCATGGCGGAAGAAAAGTGTTCGATTTTCAGTGTTCAGCGTGGAGGACGCCCAATTCACGAACAAGAAGAAAATTCACCACGAAGGCACGAAGACTCGAAGGTTTTTTGAATCCCTCCTCTTTGTGTCTTGGTGTCTTTGTGTTTAACTGAATCAGTCCGTTTACTCCGATGGGACCTGATGAGCTCTTGTTCAGACTCCGCTCTCGGGAAGTTACCGCGAATCCTTTTTCTTCGCGGCTTCGCGGCTTTGCGGGAGGCCCTCTTTCACCGGCGGCATGCCGGCGGCAAAGGCGAGCGCGGCGAGGCTGGTGGAATATCCGGCCACGGCATCGGCCCGGGTCGAACGTGCGAAAGCCAGTTGTCCGGCGGCCTCGGAAAATTCCGCGACCGTGGCGAGTCCGGTCTCATAGGCCTTGCGGATGGCCTTGAACGATTCTTCGGCCGAGGCGACGAACCCCTCCGCGTAATCCACGCGCGCGGCGGCGCTGAGGTTGTCCTGGTAGGCGGTCCAGACATCGCGTGTGGCATCAAGGCGTGCCTGGTCAAGAACCTCGCGTGATGCCTCCTCTTCTGCCTTCTTTTTTTTCAGCCGGGAGACGCGTTCGAATCCGTCGAAGAGGTCCCACTTTGCCACCAGAAACGCCCCGTAGCCGTTGAGGTCCTCGGCATACGAGCCATGGACTTTTCCGGCCCTGGCGTCGTATTCAAATGCCGAATAGGCGTATTTTCCTTCGAGCCGGACTTCAGGAAGGAAATCGGCCCGGGCGCGGCGGGTGGCCGCCTCGCTTTCGCGGACATCTGCGACGCGGGCTGCGAGATCGGGTCGGGAGGCGATTGCGGAATCGATGAGTTTCCCCGCCGACTCCCGGAGTCCGGCCGTGGAGGTTGGCAGGCTGGAGCCGGCAAGCGTCAGCCGGGAGTTAGCCGGGAGACCGGCCGCGACGCAGAGGTCCCCGAGCGTCGTGCGGACAAGGGCCCCGGCCGACTCGCGCTCGTAGTCGGCCTCGAGAAGATTTTTTTGTGCGGCAAGAAGTTCGGGGGTGGCGGAGAGTCCGGTGGTGACTTCCTTCCTGATGGTTTGGTCCGCCATGCGAGCGGCCTCGACCAATGCGGTGGCTGCCGTCAGTCGCAGGAGAGCTGCCTCATGGGCAAAATACGCGCGCTGCACGTCGAAGACGACCTTTTGAAGTTCGCGTTCGTAGATGAGCCCGGCGGCATCGAGGGCGGCAAGGGTCCTTTGGACATCGGCCGCCCGCCTTCCAAAATCGAGAAGAAGATACTCCAGCGAGAAGATCGTGGTCGCCTGCTCGCGCCGGAAGTTGTCCGGGGCATTTGCCGCCGGCGTATACCACTGGTCGCTCCCTCCCTCGAATCCTGCTGTGAGTTTTGGATAGTAGGGTGCCCGTGCCTCGCCGACCGCGGCCGCGGCGGCGCGGGCCTGGAACCATGAGGCTCTCGTGGCGGGATGCGTCGCGAGGCCTAGGTCGATAAGCGAGCCGAGATCGTAGGTTTTGTTCCCGGAAAATCGCGGCAGCGCGGAATCCCGGGGTTCCAGGGCGAGCGGTGCAGCCCATGCTGCTGAGAATGCGGCAGCCGCCACAATTGGCGTTGAACAAACCCGCCGCCATCGGCTATGCATAACCATGCTCATCGGCACCATGAAAATGCCCGGACTGGTTGCATTGATCAAGGGTGATCCGCTGGTGGATGTGGCCGGGGCGTATTTTCCCGCCTGGCTTGCCTGCATGGTTGTCGGTGCTCTCGGGACATGGCTGATCCATTTGCTGGCCGCTCGCACCGGGTTCGGCGCGGTGCTGCGTCCCGCTCCCTTGATGGTTTCCGGTCTCTTCGTTGCCCTGACTTGCTGGACCTGGTTGTTCGTCTTTGCGTTCCGATGAAAAGCACTACGGTCTTTCTTCTGCGCGCCGGAATTTTATTTCTGGCAGTCGTGGCGGCTGTTCTGACGTGGCGGAACCTGGTGAGTTTTCCCCGGACCGAGGACGCGGAGGTCCGGGCGAACGTCGCCGGCGTTGCGCCACAGGTTGGCGGTTCGATCGTCCGCCTGCATGTGGTGGACAACCAGGAGGTCAAGCGGGGCGATCTTCTTTTCGAGCTCGACGCCCGGCCCTACGAGGCGGAGGCGGCGCGGGCGCGCGCCAGGCTGGAGCTCGTGCGCCTCGAAGTTCGGGCGCTTGACGATGAGATCTCAGCGGCGCAGGCGACGCTCCGCGACCGTGCCGCCCGCGCGGAATATGCGGCCTCGCACTACGAACGGCTCAAACCTTTGCTGGAGGGAAATTTTGCATCGGCCGACCGGGTGCAGCGCGCGAAGGCGGATGCCGAGAGTTCGGTAGCGATGGTCGGAGAGGGCGAAGCCGCGGTGGCCCGCGCACGCAACAATCTCGGGGAGTTTGAAGGCCGGAACACCCGCGTCGAGGAGGCGCAAGCCGCCCTGCGCGATGCGGAACTGAAGGTTTCCTATTGCAAAATCTACGCGCCGTGTGACGGCCATGTGACCAACCTTCAAATCGCGCCCGGTGCCTACGCCGCGGCCGGCGGGCAGGTATTTTCCGTCGTGGATTCCTCGGTCTGGTTCGTTCTCGCAAACTTCCGCGAAACCGACCTCGCCCGGATCCGCCCCGGACAGAGCGTGAGCGTCTATTTGATGGCGGATCGTGGTGCCCCGCTCCGTGGAATTGTGCAGGGGATCTCCCGGGCCGTTTATCCCTTGATGACAGCTTCCCGGTCTACGCCCGGAGGGGAGGGGATCTTTTCGAGGGTGGAGCCGACATTTGATTTCGTTCAACTCGCCCAGCGGTTTCCCGTTCGCATTATTCTGGGGGATGGCGATGCCCGCTCTCTGCGGATGGGAGGGAAGGCGGCTGTGGTTGTCGATACGGGAAGCACTCCGGACCTCGAACGTCTGGGCAGGCTCCAGCCGGGGGAGGCGTTCCTCCCTCCTCTGAAGAATGACTGAGGCCGGTCGTGCCGCGATCCGGCAGGCACTTGCCACCGCAGGCACCGCCTTTGCAGTCGGATCCCTGCACGTTCCACAACCCTTCCTCGCCGTCCTGGCCGCACAACTCACGGCGGGGATCGCCTTTTCGCGGCCGGGAGGGTTTATGCAACGCATCGCCGGAGCCTGGGCCGGGTCGCTCTGCGGCATGCTTCTTCTCGTCGCCCTCCCGGAGCAGTATTGGTTTTCCCTGCCGCTTTTCGGAGTGGCGGTCGGTGCCGGGACGGCCGCGTTTTCAAAATTCGGGGGTGCGTCCGCAGCAATTCTTTTTGCGATGGGGATCGGCGGGATGTTCTCCGCCGGGATTGTTCATCCGCAAATGGGGCTTCTGGCGGGCTCGGCGCACGCGGCTTCTCTTTCCATCGCCGTCGCGGTCACATGGTTCGCCCGCAGTGTCTTCTCGACGACTGCCCGGGATTGCGAAGCCCCGGCTTCTTACTGGCTGACCGGCCTCACAGGTGTTGTCACCCTCATCACCGCCTGCGTGACGATACCCGCCGAATCCGTCGTGATGAGCATTGCTGCCATGGTCACCTCGCTTTCTCTGACGGCCAGCGGCGGCATCCCTCAAAAACTGGCTGGCGGAGTTCTCGGGGTAGCCGTTTCTCTGATTTTCCTCACCATCGTCTCCGGCGCAGGCAACGACTTTGCGGTTTTCCTTCTGGCCATGGCAATCGTGATGGGTGGCTTCGAATGGCTGGCGGTTTCCCACCCGAACAACGCCTCTCTTATCCGGCAGGCAGGCGCGCTCTTCGCCGTCGCGGCGACAATTCTTCCGCGTCCCGAGCAGTTCCTGTTCGCTTCCTGGCGGAGGATGCTCGCCGTCCTGATCGGACTCGCAATCGCCTCCCTGATTCACGCCGCATTCGATTTTGAAGGTGGAAAAAATTCCACTCCAGAGGGCTTCGTTCCCCCGTCAAGATGACACCGCATGTTGAAAGCCCCACCGTCATATTTTCACTGTGAAAATTGAATCTCCATATGCCCCGAGGATTCTTTACTTCGCGGCATGCAAGCCCGACATTTTTTGCCGCCGCCTAGCTCGAGCCCGCATGAGGGCTTGAAGGGGTGCACCTGACGCCGTTTCTCGACGACGATAACTAGAACGCCCCGCACGGGATCCTTTTCTGGCGCAGTTGGTTCAAAGGTCGAAACCGCACCTCATACCCCGGGAACTGGAGCGCGTCGCGAATATGACCGCCCGCTGGCAGGACTTGAACAAGGCGCTGCGCGAGCTGCTCCGGCACTTGAGTGGCACAGATGACAAAACCCCGTTTGTCTGGCCCGCCGACCAAAAGCCCTGGCATTGCCCAAAAATTTTCTTTACTTGCACCGCGCCGGAAATCCGGTAGTTTTTTACCTCTTTCCAGCACGGTTGGCGCAGTGGTAGCGCACCTCACTGACACTGAGGGGGTCGTAGGTTCGAACCCTACACCGTGCATATTCTCACCGCCCGGTTTTTAGGCCGGTCGTTTCCGCGGATCTGCTTCCCCGATCCGCCGGGTGATTTCGAGCGCGATGTCGAGGGCATCCGCAGCGGCCTGACCGGTGACGCGCGGCTTGAGCCCCTCGCGGGCGCAGCGGATGAAGGATTCCAGTTCGATCTTCAGTGGCTCGCCCTGCTCGATCTGGACCGGTTCTCGGACGATCCTGCGACCGCTGAAGTCGGTAACAATCTTGGAGTCGGTCGCGAGGCCGATGAGCTTCCCGAGGCCGGAGGTTTCCTTCTCATCATCGCGGGCAAGGCGGAGGAGGTATCCCGCCTGGTTTTTGTAATCGAGGGAGAGGTAGGCGTTTTCCTGGAAGACGCGGATCTTGCGGACGCGGTCCTGGCTGATCCGGCTGGCGGTGAGGTTTGCGACGCATCCGTTCTCGAAGCGGAACCGGACGTTCGCGATGTCCTCCCCCCGGCCGAGGACGGAGATTCCAACCGGGTCCATCGAGGAGATCGGCGAGCGGACGAGGTGCAGGATGATTTCGATGTCGTGGATCATCAGGTCGAGCACGACGCCGATGTCGGTGCTGCGGTTCGGGTAGGGTGAGAGCCTGGTGACCTCGAGGAACCGCGGGTTTTGAAGCTGGGCCTCGAGCGCGTGGAGGACCGGATTGAAGCGTTCGACATGGCCGACCTGAAGCACGCAGGAATTTGCGGCCGCAAGGCCGGAAAGCTCTCTGGCATGGTCCGGGGTGTCGGCGATCGGCTTTTCGATGAGCAGGTGCATTCCCCGGGACAGGAGGCATTTTCCAATTTCGTAATGCGTGACGGTGGGAGTGCAGATCGTTGCGGCATCGACGAGGGAGGAGAACTCATCCAGAGAGGACGCCGCCTGTGTTTGATACTTCGCGGCTGCCGCAGCGGCCGTTGCCGGGTTTGAGTCGTAAACCGCCGCCAGCTTCGCCCCCTCCATCTCGCTATAGATCCGGGCATGATTGATGCCCATGTGTCCGACCCCGACAACTCCTGTGCGAATGGTTTTCATAATCCGTAAATCGAAATGGAATGTGCCGCCGCGGTCCCGGCAACGCGCGCGCGGTCGAGCAGGATCGTGGAGCCCGCCTCCACGCCGATGGCATGGATCTTTGCCTCTGCCGCCGTCTCAAGCGTTTTGGTGCCTACGACCGGAACATCGAATCTCATGTCCTGTCCCGGTTTCGAGACCTTGACCATGCAGGCCCCACCGCGCCCGAGTTCGCCTCCCCTCCGGATCGCCTCGTTGGTGCCTTCGAACGCCTCGACCGCAAGCACGGTCCCGTTTTTCACGATGACGGTCTGGCCGATATCGAGGCGGCTGGTTTCCTTGGCAATCCGGAATCCGAATTCGAGATCGGCGACATGCCGGGCCCTGAGCTTCGGCCCGGCAAGGAGGCCTTTGCCCGCCATGTGGTCATCGAGAAATTCGGTGGCGGGAAGGAGGCGGACGCCGACTGCGGCCAGTTCGGACGCGACCGCGCCGAAGAGCGTCTCCGCATTCCTTTCCTTCAAGCGGGCGAGCAGGACGAGCGCGCGCAGGTCTGGACGGAGGTTGAAAAGGTTGCCCGGAGCGATCTGTCCTGCCATGAGCGCATCCTTCGCGCCGGATTTTTTCGCTGCATCGAGCAACTTGCCGAGTTGCCCGACCTTCATCCAATGGGCTTCGTCCGCAAGTGTGGCAATCTCAGGCGGAGTTTCGTTTTCGAAGGCCGCCAGGACAATCCGGGTCACTCCGGCCGCGCGGGCGGATTCGATGACGAGGCGCGGATAGTCTCCGCTGCCGGAGATCAAAAATAGCGATTCGATGGGCTTCAAGGCCGACCAGCAATAGCGGGAAGCGAATTTTCTGACAAGCGTTGCGAGGGTGCCCGGGGAATCAGAAAAGGGTCTTCAGGTAATCCGGGAACGGTGCCGCAGAGGTTTGCAGCGGGTCCTGCCTGGGAGGGCCATAAGTGGTTCGTGCGGGGATGACGCCTGCCCATGCGGGCCAGTCCATGTCGCCGGGCCGGTCCCCGGGGCCTTCGGCGCTGACCTTGGCCGAGGCCTCGGTGATGGTAATCCCGGCGACGCAGGTGGCGGAGATTTCCTGTTCCGTCGGCGGCCGGACATCCTCCCAGCGTCCCGGAAAAAGGTGATCCGAGATGGCCTTGAGCGCGCGCAGTTTCGAGTCCGGCTCCGGGATGTCGAATCCCGTTCCGTAGGCGATGACCGATTCGTAGTGGGCGGAGTGGGCGAAGGCGGCCCGCGCCATGACGAGTCCGTTGAACAGCGTGAAGACCGCACAGATTTCGCTGCCGGATACGAGCGCCTGCATGAGCCGGCTCATCCGCGATCCGTGGAAGTAGAGCATGTCGCCCTCGCGTCCGTGCAGGCAGGGGATGACAACCGGAGCACCCTCGTGAACGAAGCCGACGTGGCAGAGAGTCGTGCGATCAATGATCCCGTGGATGAGGTCCCGGTCGTAGGATCCCAGCTTTGGAAGCCGGTGGATCGTCGTGCGTTCGGATTTCCGGATGGTTGTCATTTCAGGACCAGGAGTTTGTAGACGCCGTCCTCGGGTTCGATTCCGTGGGTGTCGTGGGCGAAGCCGGGGAACTTGCGGTCCCACTCCTGGATCGCAAGGAGGTAGGCGAGGAACGGTTCGTCCCTGGTCCCGAGCTTTTCGCCGGGCATGACCATCGGGATGCCGGGAGGGTAGGGGACGATGCCGGTTGCGGCTGTTCGCCCGGAGGCATCTTCGACGCTGATCCTCTCGACCTCGTTTGCGACGAGCTTCTGGTAGCAGTCCGCTGGAGTCATCGCCATTTCGGGCAGCACCGAGAACGCCTTGGCCTCGGACTGGAGGATTCCCCCGGCTTTCATGTGCGACTGCATTTTCACGGCAAGGTCGCGGAGACCAAGGCCCGGGTAGAGTCCGGCAACCGAAGGGATGCACTCGGAGAGCGGCGCGTTGGCATCGTGGTCCCGCTTGAATGCGAGGAGGGCGTGCACGAGCGTGCTCCACTTGGCATTCGTGATCCCGAGGGAGAACAGGAACAGGATCGCGTAGTCGCTGGTTTTTTCGACGACGATCCCGCGCGCATCGAGGTAGGAGGTGAGGAGGGTGGCGGGAAATCCCGAATCCGCGATCGATCCGTCGGCGTTTACACCCGGGGTGACGACCGAGACCTTGATCGGGTCGAGCATGCAGTAGTCGTCCTCGAGGTCGAACCCGTGCCAGGAGTCTCCCGGATGCAGGACCCAGCAGGAAGGCTCGCTGACGAGAAGGTCCGGGCTTGCTGTCTCGAAGGCCTCCTGTTTCCCGGTGTGAGGGTTCTGAATGTGCGTCGGGTTCCAGGTCTGGAAAAACCAGTCGCCGCTGTCGTCGTGCTCGCGCCAGAGGCGGGTCACCATCTGGCGGAACGAGATCGCCTCGCGGATCGACTCCTCGACGAGGATCTCCCCTCCCTTGCCGTCCATCATCGAAGCACTTACGTCGTTCGATGCGATGATCGGGTAGAACGGCGATGTGGAGCCGTGCATCATGAACGACTCGTTGAACCGCGCATGATCGATCGCGTTGCGGCCGTCGCGGACGTGGATGAATGACGCCTGCGACAGCGCGGCGAGGAGCTTGTGTGTCGAGTGCGTCGCGAAGATCGTGGGGGCGTCGGACGGGTGGTCCTTCGGGTTCCCGCGCATGGCGAAGCGCCCGCGGTAGAGCGGATGAAAGCGCGCGTAGCCATACCAGGCCTCGTCGAAATGGATGCGGTCCAGCGCGTCGCCGACGCACTCAAGCACGCGGCCCACGTTGTAGGTGAGCCCGTCGTAGGTCGAGTTCGTGATGACGGCGTGGACCGGAAACCCGCCTTCGGTGAGCTTTTTCGCCATCAGGTTTTCCGGCGGGATCGGGCCGATGAGGCCGTAGCGGTTGCGGGTCGGTATGAGGTAGTGGGGGACGGCACCCGTCATCGTGATCCCCTGCTCGTTCGACTTGTGGCAGTTGCGGTCGACCCAGATCTTCTGCCCTCGCCCGACGCAGGCCATCCAGATGATGCGGTTCGATGTCGAGGTCCCGTTCGTCACCGAATACGTCCGGTGTGCGCCGAAGACCTTAGCCGCATATTTTTCCCCCTCGCCGATGGGGCCGGTGTGGTCAAGGAGGGAGCCGAGTTCGCCGACGCTGATCGAGAGGTCGCTGCGGAACATCGCCTCGCCGAAGTAGTCGTAAAAAAGCCGTCCGGCCGGGGACTTCTGGAAGGCGGTGCCCCCGGTGTGGCCGGGTGTGTGCCAGGAATACTCGTGGACGAGATCGAATTCGATGAGAGCGGAGGCCATCGGACCGAGCAGTCCGCCCGAATACTTTTTCACCGCGGCTTCGATGCGTCCGCCGATAAATGGCGCGCTGTCTTCCATCAGCCAGACGAGTTCGCTGACGAGCGAGAGCACCTCCTCGGAGAGTCCGGAGCTGCGGCCGCGGTCGGTGAGCAGAAAAATCGGGATCTTCTCATTCCGCGAGCGGATGAACCGGATGAGATCGAGGGCGGCGGTGTGCGGGTCGTCCGGGTTGTTGCCGAGCGTCCAGTCCACAAGGATCCCGTGAAGTCCGGAATCGGAGAGGAAGAGCCCCCGTCCGTCGCTCGCGCCTGGCGCGCAGACGACATCCACGTCCGAGAGCTCGAGTTCGGATTTCAGCATCAGCGCCGCGCGGCCCTCCGCGCTGGAGATTTCAAGATCGTCATCCACAAGGAGGACGCGGTGACGGAGGATTTTGGAACGACGTTCGATCATAGGAGTGGTTTTTTTAGCCGCAGATTAACGCAGATTTGCGCAGATTATTTTTTGGAGAGGACTAGACGTTTGTATTGATGCGAAGGGGCGCCGAAGTTGAGGAGGATGATTGCATGGGCTTCCGGTAACTTGCATCTTCATGCCTTCTGGAAAATCTGCGATCATCTGCGACAATCTGCGGTTAAAACTTCTTCTTCTGTTCAGTTTGTCTGCGGTGCCGGTTTGTGCAGGATGCGGCCGTGCCGGGCGGGAGGCATATTGGTGGTCTCCTGCTGCGCTGCGGCCGGCGGCATTTTGCCGCGGTGGAAGCGGAAGTGCCAGGCGGGGTCGGGGTGGGAGCGCGGCCAGTATTCGTGGCCGAGGAAGATGCCGGCGGCGAAGACGAGGAAGACAATGAGGATCGGGCGCATGGGATCAGGCTGGTTTTTCGGGAGCGGGCTTCTTGTGGGTGACCTGGTTGATCGTGTAGCAGACGCCGCTGAGCAGGAGCGTGATTGCGAGCCAGATGACCTGCTTCGGATCGGATCCGAGGACGGCCCAGAGGCAATAGACGGTGGTGACGCCGATCATGAGGCCGAGACCGATTCCAACCTTTTTGGCGATCCAGACGAGGGCCGCCGCGACATAGACATAGGCGACGAGCGTCATGAGGACGGCGATCGAGGAGATGACGCCGAACTCCTTCGAGGCCGTCGGAGAGATGGTGAGGAGTTGCGCTCCTGTCATGAGAAACCCTGTGATGATGAGTCCCTTTACCGGCACATCATGCTGGTCGGAGTCGCCGAAGATTTTCGGGAAGAGGCCGTCCGCAGCGGCGGCTTTTGCCGTCTGTGCGGTGGCGAGCACCCAGCCGCCGAGCGAGCCGAGGCAGCCGGCTGCCGCGCAGAACGAGACGATCGCCCCGCCTGCGTCGCCGAGGGCGAGCTTGGCGCAGTCGGCAAACGGCGCGGCGGACTTCTGCAGCACATCATTCGGAATCGCTCCCATGATCGCCGTGCAGGAGAGAACGTAGGTCACGGCCGCGAGAAGAACTCCGCCAATGGTCGCGATCGGGACATTTTTTTTCGGGTTGTCCACGACGCCGGCGGCCACCGCGGCGGTCTCGACGCCGATGAACGACCAGAGCGTGACGTTGAGAACCCCCTGGATCGCGCTGAACGTGCTTTGCCCGGTGACGTTCCATGCGGCCATGTAGGTTGCGGGGTTGAATTTGAACCATCCGACGATCGCGACGCCGACAATGGCGACCAGCGCGAGGATCGTGGTGACCGACTGGACGTTTGTCGTGAGTTTGGGCCCGATGATGTTAATAAACGTGAACAGCCAGATCATGCCGACACAGGCGGCCGCGAGGACATAGGGATCCTTGAGCGCGGGGAAGAAATAGCTCAGGTATCCGACGCCGACAACCGCGAGCGCGACGTTGCCGATCCAGCCGGCGAGCCAATACAGGAGGTTTGTCTGGTATCCGATGAACAGCCCGAACGCGCGGCGCGCATACGCGTAGGAACCGCCGGCGCTGTCATCGATGCTCGCCATTTTCGCATAGACCATGGCGAGGCAGATCGCGCCGGTGATCGTGACCGCCCAGCCGAAGATCGCGATCCCTCCGGTGGCGGCGAGGTTGGCCGGGAGCATGAAGACCCCAGAGCCCATGATGTTGCCCGCGACCATCAGGGTCGCCGGGATGACTCCGACTTTTTTGGATGAGGAACTCATATGTTTTTTAGCCGCAGATTGACGCAGATTATCGCAGATTTTTATGTGGAGAGGACAATGCGTTTGTATTGAAGGGAGGGCGCTCCGAAGTTGAGAAGCAGGGCACGTTTGAGGCCGGTTAGAGCGAGATAGTTTAGCACTTGCGCGTCTTCAGGGCTGCCAATCGATGCCTGAGACTTGCACTCCACGATGACCGAGCCAAAACATACAAAGTCGGCCTTGAAGAAGCTGGGGAGCGGTTTGCCCTTATAAAAGACAGTCAGAAGCTTCTCCCGCTCAAACGGGATGTTTCGCATTCCAAACTCGACCACGAGCGCATCTTGATAAACGACTTCCAATAACCCGTGCCGCAATTCCCGGTGGACTTCCATTGCCGCACCGATAATGGCGTAGGTCTCAGTATCCTTCTGACTCTGTAAATCTGCGTCCATCTGCGTTAATCTGCGGTTAACTCCTCCTTGTTCATTTCACACACCAGAAGTGGTATTTGCCGTCTTCGACGACGGCGCCTTCGACGATTTTTTCGAAGCCCGGAAATTCGCGGCCCCAGTCCTCCATCGAGCGGAGGAACGTGAGCCACGGTCCGTCTGCCGGACCGATGTTTTCGCCCGGCATGAGGATCGGGATTCCCGGGGGATACGGGATCGCGCCGACGGCGATCATGCGTCCGGGCATCGCGTCGAGCGGGAGGAGTTCGACCTCGCCCGACATGAGCTTGGCGTTCGCAGCTCGGGGCGGCATCACGGGGGTCGGAAGGTTTCCGAACGCGGCGGCCTGAGCCTTGTCCATCGCGCTGGTTTTCATACGGGCGAACATCTCGTTGCAGAGATCCTTCACGCCCATCGCGGCGTAGCGTGCGGGGGCAGTCTTCACGAGATCCGGGAGCATCGTTTCCAGCGATTCGTTGCGGTCGTAGGAATCCTTGAAATTGAGGAGGGTGTTGATGAGCGTGCCCCATTTGCCCTTGGTGATGCCGACCGAGAACAGGCAGAGGACCATGAAGTCGGTCGTGCGCGAGGGGATGATTCCACGGCGGTAGAGAAAGCTGCTGAGAACCGCGGCCGGGATTCCGTTTTCTTCGAGCTCGCCGTCCTCACCCATGCCCGGGCAGACGATTCCCGCCTTGATCGGGTCAAGCATGCACCAACCGTCGGGGATCCCGTCAAAGCCGTGCCACTTTTCTCCGGGGTGGAGGATCCAGCAATCGGGATCGCTGGCAAGCAGACCGGCGGGCGCGTCGGCAAAAGGGACGTTCTCGCCGGTCGATGGATCGCGGACTTCGGGGGCGTTCCATGGCCGGAAGAACCATTCGGATTTTTTTGCGAACTCGCGGTGCGCGCGGGAGAGGGCCTGCCGGAAATCGATCGCCTCATGGATGACGTCGTTCGTCAGCGAGAGTCCTGCCGGGCCGTCCATCATCGCGGCGCCGATTTCGTTCGACGCGATGATCGCGTAGAGCGGCGAGGTGCTGGCCTGAGCCATATAGGCTTCGTTGAACCGGCTGTGGACGATCGGGCGGCGGCCATTCCGGATATGGATGTAGGACGACTGAGAAAGCGCGGCGAGGAGCTTGTGGGTCGAGTGCGTGGCGAAGACGGTCGGTCCGTCGGAAGGGTGGTCCTTCGGATCCCCGCGCATCGCATGGCGGTCGCGATACATCGGGTTGAAGCGCGCGTAGGCATACCAGGCCTCGTCGAAGTGGATCGTGTCCACGCTCTTCTCCAGTAGGTCCTGAACTTCGGCGGCGTTGTAGCACATGCCGTCGTAAGTGCAGTTCGTCACCACCGCATAGACCGGGACATCTGAAGCGGCAAGGTGCTTGAGCGGATGGCCGGCAATTTTTTGTTGGATTGCCTCCGGCGAGAATTCGTGCGGCGGGATTGGCCCGATGATGCCGTAGCGGTTGCGGGTGGGGAGGAAGAAGACCGGGATGCCGCCGCTGATGACGAGGCCCTGCTCGATCGATTTGTGGCAATTGCGGTCGCAGAGCGCGAGCTGGTTGTCGTTGATGACAGCTGACATGATCGAGCGGTTCGAGCCCGATGTTCCGTTGAGGACCGAGTAGCTGAGGTGGGAGCCGAAAACACGCGCGGCATATTTCTCGGCCTCTCCGATCGCCCCCTCGTGGTCGAGCAGGGAGCCGAGCGGAGTGCGCTCGATCCCGGTATCCGTCCGGAACAGGTTCTCGCCGAAGTAGTCGAAGAAGACGCGTCCTTCGGGTGTCTTGGTGAATGCGACCCCTCCCTGGTGGCCCGGTGCGGCCCACGAGTGCTCGCGGGTCGCCGTGTAGGCGAGGAGTGCCTTGGTGAAAGGCGGCAGCAGGTTTTCCAGATACCGTTGCATCGCGGCGAGGGCACGTCCCGCCACAAACGGTGCCGTATCTTCCATCATCCACACAAACTCATTGGCCAGCGACATGACCTCCACTCCGGGAGTGTGGTTCCGGGCACGGTCACCCATCAGAAAAACAGGCACATTCTCGCGGCGGGAGCGGATCGACTTCAGGAGAGCCTCCGCCGCCTTGTGAGTGGATTCGTCATCGGCCCCGATCGTCCAATCCACAAAAATGCAGATCACCGAGGCGTCCGAAAGAACAACCGCCTCCCCGTCCTCCAGGGTGACCGCCTCGACGACATCCACCGCGCGGGAGGTGAACTCCTGAACGAGTTCCCGGACTGCGCGCCCGCCTGCGGTTTGCGGGTTGGAGAGTTTGTCATCAACGATGAGGACGCGCTGTGCGAGGCGGGAGTTGGTTCGTTCGATCATCGGGAGAGAAATGTCGTGCGGGGCAACGTCAGCTGGCAGTTTGCTGCCAGCGCTATGTTTGGGATTCGGGAACACCCCGATCTTATCAGCCCCGCGGCGCAGGGCAAGGCATAACGTGAAAATATTCCGAAGGGGGGGAATGTCCTGGAACTTGCGCCAGCCGGGCGCTGTGGCAGACCGGTTAGAATGGGCCGGAATATTCCTGCCCTGACGGAGTTCGCCTTTCCGGCATTTCCATGCGGCGATACCGGGAGGGATAATGGGCCGGGCTACGCCGCCATGTAGGGGAGCGTGTTGGCGCGAGTTCTGACATCGTCGAGACCTTCCAGAAGATCCGCGATGGCATCCCATCTGCCGCTGACAAGCGCCTCTCTCACATGATCCGGCAGAAACGCGAGGAAATCCATGTCCGCAATGCTGACTTTTCCCTCCGAGAGGTCGATGGTCAGAAGGGCGGCTGGGTCGGATTCGATGAGCCCTGCCAGCGCGCTGATGTCGCTCTGCTTCATCGCGACGCACGGCATGCCGAGCGTCGTCGAGTTGCCGAAGAAAATTTCGGCGAAGCTTTCCGCGATGACCGCACGGATCCCGAACCGGTAGAGCGCCTGCGGGGCATGTTCGCGCGAACTGCCGCAGCCGAAATTCGAACCGGAGAGCAGGATGGAAGAACCCGCGAAGCGGGCATCGTCGAGTGGATGGGTTTTGCCTTCCGCCTTCGCCGCGTCCCGCGCATCGAAAAACGCAAATTCTCCGAGCCCGTCAAACGTCACACACTTCATGAAACGTGCCGGGATGATGCGATCGGTGTCGATGTCGTCGCCGGGGACGTAAACGCCGCGACCGGTGACCTGGGTGATTTTTTCAAGAGACATGTTTTTGGGAAATGTGGAATTTGAAATGTGGAATTTGAAATGCCTGCGCGGATTCTTTGGAAGGGTTCTTTAATCTGCGTTCCTCTGCGTGAATCTGCGGCAAAAAAACTCTGTGATTACTTCACGTTGAAGATTTCGCGGGCGTCGGAGATTTCTCCGGTGACGGCGGCTGCGGCGACCATGAGCGGGCTCATGAGGACGGTGCGTCCGGTCGGGCTGCCCTGGCGGCCTTTGAAGTTCCGGTTGCTGGAGCTGGCGCAGAGCTGATCGCCGACGAGCTTGTCGGGGTTCATTCCGAGGCACATTGAGCATCCGGCACCGCGCCATTCGAAGCCAGCTTCCTTGAAGATAGCGGCGAGGCCCATGCTCTCGGCGAGAGCCGCGACCCCCTGGGAGCCGGGAACGACGATCGCCTTCACGCCGTCGCGGACCTTGCGGCCCTTGATGTGGCGCGCGACTTCGGTCAAATCGCTGAGGCGGCCGTTTGTGCAGCTTCCGAGAAATGCGACGTCGACTTTCGTTCCCTTGATCGGCTGTCCGGCCTTGAGGTGCATGTGAGCGAGCGCCTCTTCCGCGGTGGAACGGTCCTTTTCCGGAACCTGATCGAGACGCGGAACATTCTCATCGATGAAGATCGCCTGACCGGGATTGATTCCCCACGTCACAGTCGGCGCGATGTCTTCGGCCTTGTAGGAGATGACATCATCGTAGGACGCACCCGGGTCCGAAGCGGAAGCCATCCACCGTGCCACGGCGGCGTCCCAATCCTGTCCCTTGGGGGCATAAGGGCGTCCGTTGAGGTAGGCGAAAGTCGTCTCGTCGGGATTCACATATCCGACGCGGGCGCCGCCCTCGATGGACATGTTGCAAACGGTCATGCGCTCCTCCTGCGTGAAGGCATCGAATGTGCTGCCTCCGTATTCATAAGCGTAGCCGAGCCCGCCGTTCACCCCAAGCTGGCGGATGATGTGGAGGATGACGTCTTTCGAATACACGCCGGGGGAGAGTTTTCCGTCGACGTTGATCCGGCGGACCTTCGGCTTGCGGATCGCCATCGTCTGGGTCGCGAGGACGTCGCGCACCTGGCTGGTGCCGATGCCGAATGCGATGGCCCCGAACGCGCCGTGGGTCGATGTGTGCGAGTCACCGCACGCGATCGTCGTCCCCGGCTGGGTGATCCCCTGCTCGGGCCCGACAATGTGAACGATCCCCTGCTGCCCGGTCGGCAGATCGAAAAATTTGATCCCGGATTCAGCGCAGTTCCGGCGCAGGGCCTTGATCATCTCGTCGGCGAGGCCGTCGCTGAACGGTTCCTCGCGCTCATCGGTCGGAACGATGTGGTCCACCGTTGCGAATGTGCGCGAGGGGTAAAGCACCTTCAACCCGAGGTCGCGCAGCATCCCGAAAGCCTGCGGGCTCGTCACCTCGTGGATCAGGTGGGTGCCGATCAATAGTTGCGTGGATCCGTTTGGAAGCGTCCGCACGGTGTGCGACTCCCATACCTTGTCTAGTAACGTCTGGCTCATTTCAGTGGAGGGGAAATCTAGCGCGCCACACCGTTCTGGCAAGAAAAGCCATTCGTTGAAAACAGCTTTAGATCATCGCGAATGCGACACGCAACAGCTTTCCGTTGCGCGCGAGTTCTGATTGACAAAAATTGACCTGGATCAAACAATCAACCTCGGGATTTACCCTGCGGAGTGGCCAACCTTTTAAATTATATGAAAAATCTTTTCCTTTTCTCCCCCGTCGCTGGCTTCTTCCGAAATTTTGTTGAGCGAAGTGTCTCCTCCGCTGCGCTTCTTACGATGGCGGCGGTTCTGGTGAATAGCCCGGCGCGTGCGGCAGATCCGATCCCCCACGTCTTCCAGAACGATACCGGGATGAGTTCGAGCCAGATTTTCATCCAGTTCATGAATTCGACTTCAACGGTGACCGGAACCTACAGCAATGTTTTTGGGGCCAACCAGGCCCTGCAGGCGAACACGGCGTATTCCCTCGACCAGATCACCGGTGCCGACGGGGTCGCGAAGGTCCATCTGACCGACTTCAGCGGAGGAAGGATTTTTGTGAATTTTGGGCCTTACGGGCTTCAGGGGATGGGGCCCGGCTACACGCCAGCCGCCCAGACTGCGACCGATCCAAACTACACGACGCGCTACCAGTATTTCGAGCAGACGATTGTCCCGCAGGGTGCCGGCACGGCGATTTATACCGACCTCTCCTATATTGATTTCACGGCGATTTCGCTTTCGATGACGGCTGTCTATTCCTCGAACGGGACGGTGAACAACAACGTTCAGAACCCCTACCAAATCACCGCCAACACCCAACTCCTCGTCAACGCCGCCTACGCGCAGTCGGGGACGAATACGGTCGCTCCTGTCTATCCACCGAATCCCACGCCACCGAATCCCACCGCCAACCCGGCGGCGATCATCCCGGGCGGAGCCTCGCCCACGCTTCCGAATGCGGAATTTGCGCGTGTGATCAGCCCGCAGTTCAGCGCCCCGGGGGTTTACCACGATTTCACGCAGTATCTGACCAGCCTGACGGCGAACAATACGTCCGTTCACCTCGCGGGCACGTTCGTGGGCACCGGGACACAGCCCACGGGAAACATCTCCACCCAGGGCCAGACCTACGACTTCACGGGTACGTTTTCCGGAAATGTGACCACCGGCGGGCTCACGTTGACCGCCGGTCCGCTCTCCGGCAATGCGGGCGTTTCCTGGTTGGGAAACTCCACTGCATCGGGGGTGGGCAGCAACGCCACGATCTTTATTCCCTACGCCTCGCTCAACTCGCAGGACGGGATCTATGGAAACAATGGCAACTACCAGATCACCTCTCCGGGCTATTCTGCGAACCAAACTGGCATCAGCAACGACGTGTGGGGGCAGGTGGTTGGGGACCTCTACGCGGGGTTGAGCTTCGGATACGTCGGCAGCAACATCACCTTCGGGAACAGCACGATCGGCGATCTCGCCAGTGCCCAGTGGTGGGCAAGCGGAGAGTCGAACGTCAAGGGAACCTACCTTCCCGACGGAACCCAGGTCCTCTATCAGGACACGCCGGCCGGACAAAAAATTTATTTTTCCGACGTCCAGAGCAATCCGCTTTTTTACAATGGCTACGCGGCGAGCCTGACCGGGGGAGCCAACCCCCTCACGACCGGCTACGGCTTCCCCTTGCAGGATCGCCTCGGCAACAACCTGCTCTACTATAATACCGCCGGCAACGGGACAGGCGGCACCCAAGTCGTGCTGACGATCAACCCGGACGGCACCGCCGCCCTGCCCACCGGCATCTGGACCGGCAACGCGACCAATGGTCAGTGGGGGACTGCCGGGAACTGGTCCGGGAATGCGGTTCCGGGCGGGAACGCCTCGGTTCAATTCGTCGGCAACCACACGCAGACGGTCACGGTGGACACCGGCATCAATCGCAGCGTGGCGGGCATCGCATTCAACTACGCGGCCGGCAACTTCACCCTCTCGAACAACACGATCACCCTCACGGGCGACGTCGTGAACTCGTCGTCGAAAACCCAGACGATCAACAGCAACCTCATTCTCGGTTCGAACAGCACGGCCACGGCCGCGTTCGGCGACCTGGTTTTCGGCGGGGCCATCGCGCTCAAAAACGCCGCGTCACCGAACAACACGCTCACCTTCTCTGGGACGCAAAACTCCACGGTCAGCGGGGTCATCTCCGATGGCAACGGGACCGGCGGTGCGCTGGCGAAAAAAGGCACCGGCACGCTCACGCTCAACGGGAACAACACGTTTACCGGCGGGCTTCGCCACGAGGCGGGCACGGTCGTGCTCGGCAGCGATCAGGCCGCTGGCACCGGCACCTTGGCTCTCGGCAAGGCGGGAGCCGCCGACGCCATCCTGCAAGCCTCGGGCGGCAACCGGACGCTGGCCAATCCCCTTGTGATCGCCGGGAACACGACCTTCAGCGGCACTAGTGGCTTGACCTTCAACGGCCCGACCACCCTCACGGCGTCCACGATCCCCTTCGGCAACGGCACACTGACCGTCAAGAGTTTCCTCCTGACAAACAGCGTGGCTGTCGAGTTCGGCAGCGCGATCGGAGAAACCGTTCTGGGCACCGGCAGCACCTTCATCAAGGCGGGCACGGGCGCGATGACATTCAGCGGGAATTCCGCCAACACGTTCACCGGCGGGCTCGAGGTCAACGAAGGCGCATTGAATCTCAACAAATCTTCCGGCGTGGCCTACACCGGGAACCTCACGGTCGGGGATGGCACGGGAGCAGCGGGCAGCGCGGTCGTTCGCATGCAGGCCAGCAACCAGACCCCGGGCACACTGGTCACCATCAACACCGACGGCGAACTCGATCTGCAGACTTTCAACGCATCGGCCGGGAACCTCACGATGACCGGCGGCAGCGTCACCGGCACCGGCAACCTCACGCTCGCTGCTGCCAGCACGGTTCAATTCACCGGAAGTGGCAATGCCAGCGCTACAATCTCGAGCGGGCTCGTCCTGACCGATAGCACGACGTTCAATGTTCAAAATAACGCCGCCGCGACCGAACTGAGCGTCACCGGTCCGCTCTCTGGGAATGCGTCCCTGACCAAAGTCGGTTCCGGAAGCCTCGCGCTACTCGGTGGGAACAACACGAACACCGGCAGCGTCACGATCGCCGGTGGCATTTTGCAGGCCTCGACGATGGACGTGAGTTTGACCATCAACGGCGGAGCCCTCAGCCCGGGTGCCCCGGGCAGCATCACGGCCATGTCCATCGCCAACCTCTATGCGTCGAGTGGCAGCAACACGGGCGCATTCCTCATGGACCTCGGTTCCGGAACCTCCGCCGATAGCGTCAACATCACAGGCACCGGGATTATCAACCTCGGCAACGCCACCTCGTTCCTATTCAAAGGAGCCGGGATCACAGCCAACGCGTCCGCGACCTACACGCTCGTGACCGGAAACCCGACGAACTGGCAGGCCCCCTTGGTGGGTGCTCCTTCCTTCAGCTTTGCCTCGATGGACATCCCCGGCCTCACGGGAACATTCGCTTACGGAAACGGCACCCTGACATTCATTGCGCAGGCCGGAGTGACGAATACCTGGAGCGGCGGCGATGGCAACTGGACGACCGGCGCGAGTTGGGTGGGCGGATCGGTCCCTCTCCCCGGTGCCGACCTTCTGTTCGGCACCAGCAGCCAGACCAGCATCGCCACCGTCTCAAACCAGACGACTGGAGGGATCACGTTCCTCACCGGTGCGGATGCCTTCACGTTCAACAACAACACAATCATTCTCGGCGGCAACCTGTCGAATAACTCCACGAATACCCAGACGTTCAATAGCGCCATCGCGCTCAATGCCGAGCGCACGATCTCCGCGAACCAGGGCAATCTCGTTTTCGGAAATGTCGCCCTCAGCAATATCGGGGCACTTCCGGGAGTCCTCACCATCACCGGCGCACAAAATACCACCATCAACGGGACGATCTCCGATGGCCCGGCGATCGGCGGCAGCCTCGTCAAAACCGGCTCCGGCACGCTGGCACTCACCGGAAGTAATACCTTCAACGGCACCGTCACCATCTCCGATGGCGTGTTGTCGGCCAACTCCGGCGGCGCGCTCGGAAGCGGCGCAGGCGGCGTGGGCTCGAACCAGGGCCCGAATTCCCTCATCTTCGACGGCGGCACGCTCCAGGCCACGGGCGACATCAGTTCGTCGCAGCATCGCTACCTCTTCATGCAGTCCACGGGGATCATTGATACCAACGGCCACAGCGTCACCATCAATGGCACGATCGTCGGGTCGGGCGGATTGACAAAGAATGGCAGCGGCAGTCTGACTCTCCAACAGACGGTGGATCCGAATACCTACTCCGGTGTGACCACCGTCGCGGGCGGCAGCCTCGTGATGACCGCCGGCACGGTTCTCGGCGCGACGACGAATGGCACGGTCGTTCAGAGCGGGGCTTCGCTCGTGATCGCCGACAGCTTCAATGTGACAGGCGAATCCCTCATGCTCAATGGATCGGGCGATGGAGGTGCGGGCGCATTGCACATCCTTTCGGGTGAGTCCGCGACATGGAATGCCACCGTCGCCCTTGCCGGCAATGCTTCGATCCTGGCAGGCAACACGGCGAACCTCACGATCTCGCAGGCGGTGAATGTCGGCAGCTCCACGCTCACCATCGGCGGGAACAGCTCAAGCGCGACACCCACGGAAACCCTCACTGGCGGACTCATCGGCTCGGGTGGGCTCACCAAAGTGGGCAATGGAACGGTGACCCTGAGCGGGGATGGCTCTGCGTATTCCGGCTCGACCGATGTTCAGGGCGGCGTCCTCAACCTCATCGGTATCACTGCGCTGGGCAATGGCACGTCCGCGGTCAATGTCGCGTCGGGGGCGACTCTCCAGCTCCAATCGCTGGCGCCGACCCAGAAAAGCCTGGCTCCTGATCAAGGGCAGCAAATGGCATTCGCCTCGCTCGCGATCGCTGGCAGCGGTGTCGTTGTCGGCTCGGCAAACGTCGGGGCCATCAACAACAACACGACCTATGCGAACACCGTCGGCGGCGACGTCTCTCTCACGGGAGATGCCCTGGTCCATTCCTCAACCGGCCTGCTGACGCTCACAGGCAACATCACCTTGGGCAGCCACACGCTGACCACCTCGAGCAATTCCGTCCCGATCACTCTCGCAGGTATCGTCAGCGGCACCGGCGGGATCACCACAAATGCCACGGGCAGCGGCGGGCTCGTCCTCTCGGGCAACAACACCTACAGCGGCGGCACGACGGTCGCTAACAACACGTATGTCACGGCAGCCGCCAGCACCGCCCTCGGCTCGGGAAATACCTCGGTCGTCTCGGGCGGGAGTCTCCAGTTCCAGGGCGGCATCAACATGACAGGCGGAAACCTCACCGTTGGCGGCGTCGGATACAACGCGGGCGGAGCGCTCATCAACGTCTCCGGCAACAACACCTTCGGGGGCGGGATCGCCCTCAGCTCGGAGGCCACCCTGACATCCACCAACGGTACGATCACTCTCACCGGTGACATCGCCGGGGCGGGCAACAACCTCATCACCCAGGGCCCCGGGACCATCTACGTCAACGGAGTTGTCTCGAGTGTCGCACAAGTCAATATTTCCAGCGGGACGTTTGCTTCGGGGAACATGTCCTCAACCCTTGTCAACCTCGGTCCTGCCGCAGGCTCCGGAACCGGAACCCCCACCTACAGCCCGGGCAATGTGAACAACATCGAGACCGTCAATCTCAGCAACCTGATCACCAGCGGCAATGCGACCCTGCTGATGGACCTCGGGGCAGCCGGTGCCTCCGACTTGGTCACGACTGTCAACGCCCCCTCGCTTGGCACAGGCATTTCGTTCTTTTTCAACAACAGCGGCTTTTCCGGCTCGGGAAACTACACGCTGCTCACCGCCTCCAGCGGGGGGATTGGCGGAGCTGGTGCCGGCGTTGACCAGCTCACGTTCGTCTCCAACATCCCCGGACTATCCGGCACGTTCTTCTACCCTAACGGGCAGAACCTCCAGTTCCTGGCATCCTCCGCACCCGCCGTGTGGAACGATGGGGCGGGCACCGGCCAATGGGGGACGAGCGGCAACTGGCAGGCCGGCAACACCCCGTCGGGAGGCTCGGCGGTGTCGTTCCATTCTGCCAATGTCACCACCATTGACACGCAGACCAACCGGCTCGCCGGAGGCATCACCTTCGAGTCCGGATCGAACGCTCTCACCATCGGGAACAACACGGTGACCGTTTACGGCCAAATCCTCAACAACTCGACGGCGACCCAGACGATTAACAGCACCGTGGCCCTCGCAGGCAATGTGAACGTCCATGCCGCCGCCGGAAACCTCGCCCTCAACGGCCCGGTGAACTTCGGCAACGGTACGGCAGCGGGCACGCTCACCTTCACCGGCAGCAACAACTCGACCGTCAGCGGAGCGATTTCCGGCACAGCCGGAGCACTCGTCAAGACTGGGAACGGCACGCTCACCCTCACCGGGAACAACACGTTCGCTGGAACGACCACGATCAGCGCGGGAACTCTTGTTCTCAATGGCTCGATGTCGTCCGGAAATGACATCATGGTTGAGGCGGGCGGCACGCTGGCCGGCTCGGGCAACGCGGCCGGGCAGGTGACCGTCGCCGGCACGCTCTCGCCCGGCAACAGTCCCGGCACGTTCTCGTCAGGGTCGGAGGTGTGGCTGGATGGCGGCGGGTTCAACTGGCAGATCTACGATGCCACGGAGTCCGCTTTCGGCACCGGCTACGACACTCTTGCCATCACCGGCGGCCTCAATCTGACCAACCTCACAGCCGGCGGCTTCTCGATCAACCTCTGGAGCCTCTCGGCAGTCACGCCGAGCGACGTGAACGGCAACGCGACAAACTTCATCAGCACGAACAACTATTCCTGGCAGCTCGCGTCCACCACGACCGGGATCACCGGGTTCTCCGCAGGAGATTTCATCGTCAACACTGTGGCAATCAATGGCACAACGGGATTCAGCAATCCGACTTCGGGGAGCTTCAGCGTGAGCGTAAGCGGAAACAACCTCATGCTGAATTACACAGCCGTGCCGGAGCCAACCACATGGGCGCTTCTGGCTGGTGCGTTCGCCGGCCTGGCGTGCCTCCACCGGAGGATCCGCCGGTAGTCTCCGTTTCTCTGGAGAGGCCTGTTGGCTCACGCGTCAGCAGGACTGACCGGGCGGCGAAGCGGATAGACCCGCACATCGACGCCCGCGGAATGGAGTGCGTGGTCCGGGGGACGGTTTTCCGCATCAAACCCGGCCAGGTGGAGAGGACCGGCGCACCATTCGGTAACGGTGGCCGGAGAAATCCTGTATGGTGGATGGCGGACTTCACCGGAAAACAGCCGTCCTCCGGCATCCGCATACAAGCGGTATCGCTCGACCAGAAACTCCTCAAGGGAGCCCGGCGAAGCGGGAGCCGCAGGCGCATTTCCCCGGAATTTGTAAATGGCTGCCCGCCCGGCGCCTTTCCTGCGGGAATGATACTCGGTCATCCCATCCCTTTGGACCGCGCTCATCTTCGAGTGAAAATAGGGCAGGTGAAAAAATGTGCGGGCCACGCTGACGGCGACCGGCTGGTTGCAGTCGAGTGAGAAAAACCAGACGCCCGGGTTGCCAGCGGAATCGCGAACGTAGGTCCGCACATTCAGCTCCAGAAAATTCGAGAGAAACGGCACGGGAGGGAGCAGGGCCGGCCGGACCCCGCACATGAAAAACGGGACGATGCCCAGCCAGGCATCCCCTTCAAACGTATCCACTGTCAACCCGTCGGGGAGGGCTGCCTGCAGCCTTGCCTGATCCCATTTCCAATGAAGAAACAGGAGGTTCTTCCACTTCTGACGCATCACCGCCGGACCGTCTGGCAGAGGCCGGGAGGGGGCGCTCATCGACCGGGCATTGCCCCGAGGACAACACCCTTAAGATATTCCGTCTCGGGTAATCCGAGGACGACCGGGTGGTCGGCCGGCTGGCCGATGCGCCGGAGGAGCCGCATGTTGCGCTTTGCGTCCTGCAGGCCTTCGGCAATCGCCTCCTCGAACTCGTGTCCGGCCACGTGGTGCGAGCAGGAAAAGCTGACGAGCAGGCCGTCCCTGGCCAGCAGGCGCGCCGCGCGGGCGTGCAGGTCACGGTATCCGCGCAGCGCCTCGTTGACTTTGGCTCGCGCCTTGGTGAACGAGGGCGGATCCAGGATGATCAGGTCGAACTCCCCGCCGCGTGCGAGCACGTCAAAGACATCCGCGTGCTTCGCCTCGATGTGAAGAGAGTTGCGGGCGGCATTGTCCCTCAGGCGGGCGATGCTCTCGGCTCCGGATTCCACCGCGACGACGGAAGCAGCGCCGCTCTTCGCGCAGGCCAGCGCGAAGCCGCCTTGGTTCGAGAAGCAATCCAGGACCCTGCGTCCGGCGGCCATCGGAGCGACAATCCCATAGGAATCGATCTGATCGAGGTAGAGGCCGGTCTTGTGTCCGGCGAGCGGATCGACGAGAAACCGGACCCCTGACGCCTCAATTTCCACCGGGCCGGAATAATTTCCGGCGAGCTGGCCGGTCGCGGGTTCGAGTCCTTCCGCCGTTCGCACGGCCGCGTCATTCCGCTCGATCACACATTCGGCTCCGGCGAGTTCCTGCAGAATGGTTGCGATGAGGTTCTTCCGCATGTCCATCGCCTTGGTGACGGTTTGCAGCACCACGACCCGTCCGTATCGGTCGGCAATGATTCCCGGGAGACCGTCGCTCTCGCTCCAGACGAGCCGCCCGAGGTCATTCCGGCAGCCGGCTTTGACCCGGTATTCCAGCGCCTGAGCGATGCGCCTGCGGAAAAAGTCCTCATCCAGATCCTGGCGGCGGCGCGAAAACCTTCGGACGACGATCTGGGATTTGGAGTTGTAGATGCCGACCCCGAGAAGCTGGTCGCGGCCGTCCTTGATCGAGACGACGCTGCCCTCCTCCGGATTTCCGAACGTCTTCAGGATTTCGCTGGAATAGACCCAGTCGTGGCCGTGCAGGATGCGCGAGCGGGGGCGGACGATGATTCCTCCCATGGTGGTCAGACGGGAAGAAGCTCGTCGTGGCGGGGGATGGACCGGGCGGCTCCGGGTTCGGGATATTCGAAGATCCGCCCCTCGAAATTCCGGATCACGACTTTTTCCTTGTCGTGGTAGACGACATAGCCGGGGTTGATCGGCACCTTGCCGCCGCCGCCGGGGGCATCGATGACGAACTGCGGGACGGCGTAGCCGGTGGTGAAGCCGCGGAGCGCCTCGATGATCTCGGCGCCCTTCGCGACAGATGTGCGCAGGTGGGATGATCCCCTGATCAGGTCGCACTGGTAGAGGTAATACGGCCGCACCCGGCACACCAGGAGCCGGTGGACAAGCTTCTTCATCGTCTCCACGTCGTCGTTCACTCCCGCGAGGAGAACGCTCTGGTTGCCGAGCGGGATGCCGGCATCAGCCAGGCGGCCGAGCGCATCGCGGACCTCGGATGTCAGCTCGCGCGGATGGTTCACGTGCACGCTCATCCAGAGCGGATGAAATTTTTTCAGCATCCCGCAGAGCTCCGGGGTGATCCTTTGGGGGAGAAAAATCGGGACGCGCGTTCCGATGCGGAGGAATTCGATGTGCCGGATCGCGCGCAGGCGGGAGAGGATGCGCTCGATCCTCTCGTCCGAGAGAAGCAGCGCGTCGCCACCCGAAAGCAGGACGTCGCGGACTTCGGTGTGTTTTTCCAGGTAGGCAAACGCCTCCTCGAAATCCGTGTGAAGCTCCTGCTCTCCCACGCCGCTCACCACGCGGCTCCGGGTGCAATACCGGCAGTAGGAGGCGCACCGGTCGGTCACCAGGAAGAGCACGCGATCGGGATACCGGTGCACGAGGCCCGGAACCGGCATGGCGGAATCTTCGCCGCACGGGTCCGCCATGTCGTAGGGGGAATCATACCCCTCCTCGATCCTTGGAATCACCTGCTTTCGGATCGGGCAATCCGGGTTGTCCCGTTCGATGAGGTTGAAATAGTGGGGGGTGACTCCGAGGGCGAGTTTCGTTCCCGCGAGCAAGACGCCCGCGCGCTCGCCGCTGGTCAGGGACAGATGCTTTTCGAGCCCGGCAAGTGTCGTCACCCGGTTTTTCATCTGCCACCGCCAGTCGTCCCACTGTGGCTCGTCGTTCCAGTATCCCGGGGCGTGCGAAATAAACTCTGATGCGCTTTGCTCCATGAAATCTTCGCCGCAACGCTACGTCACTCCGGCCTCCTGTCAACGCGCGATCTTCACCCCGAAGGCCACGAGGACCCCGATCAGCGCGCACCATGGGATGACTCCGAGTGAGAGGGCCGCAAAGATCCTGGCCGGGCTGCCTCCGACCGCCAGAGCAAGAATTCCCCCGACCTGGGGGCCGACGGTAACCGGAGCCAGCAGGCCCAGCCCGGGAAGCCCCCATTTGTTCCAGACTCTCCAGACGAGTTTCGAGGGGTCCCGCTCGACCGGAATTTTCAATTTCCCCGCCAGCCACAGCCTGAACGGGGCTCCTGCCATGAGGACGACTGCGGCTCCGGCCGAATACCCGAGCCATGCGGCGATGGCGACCGCCCAGACCGGGGCACCGGCAGCCGCCCCCGCCGGAATCGCTCCAAGGAAATACAGAAAGCCCAGTCCGAACGCAGCGGCGATTCCTGAGAACATCATGGCTTTCCGCCCGCAGATCGAGGCGATCCGCCATTGAATTTCCGAACATTTTTCATGGCGGGAGGCTTGCCCAACATTCCGGCAAAATCAAGCGGCGTTCCGGGATTTATCGAGCGGCGTTCCTCCATTCAGCAGCGGGTTTTGATCCCTATTGACAGGGGGCTTGTCTTTTCAGAGTGATGAGGGAGCAACATGAGCAAAACCCCCACTCCGAATATCAAGCTGGCGCATTTTGATCTGCTCGAGGAAATCGGCCACGGAGGCCTGGGCGTCGTTTTCCGGGCCTTTGATCCCTCCTTGAACCGCCATGTCGCGATCAAGGTCCTCAAGGAGGAGTTCGCGCAGGATCCGAAGTTTGTGGAGGATTTTTTGCGGGAATCCCAAAACGCGGCGGCGGTCTCGCATCCGCACATCGCCCAGATCCATTTTGTCGGTGAGGCGGACGAGAACCGCTACATGGTGATGGAGTTGGTGCCCGGACGTTCCCTTGAGCAGATCGTCCAGCAGGACGGACCGTTGCCGGAGGCCAAGGCGCTGCAGGTTGCCATCGACGTCGCCGAAGCCCTGAAGGCCGGCTACGCCATGAACCAGATGATTCACGGCGATATCAAACCGCAGAACATCGTCGTGGGTGAGGAGTGCGGGGCAAAGCTTCTGGATTTCGGGCTGTCGCAACTCGCCAATGTCGAGGTGGACGACTCCTCGGACGCGGTCTGGGGATCGCCCTACTACATTTCGCCGGAACGGGTCGGGCGGAAAGCCGAGGATTTTCGAAGCGATATTTACAGCCTGGGGGCCACGGTTTTTGAAGCTTTGGTGGGACGGCCTCCATTCGACGCCGAGGATTCCACCGAACTCGCGATGAAGCGGTTGAACGAAAAGCCGCCCCTGTTGAGAACGCTCAATCCGGGCATTTCCAAGCGAACGGAGCAGATCATCAACAAGATGCTCCACAAAAACCTGCTCATGCGCTATCTCGACTACGATGCGCTCTTGGGTGAATTGCACAAGGCCCATGCGGCGGCTTCCGGCCACGGGCCGATGACGGACACGACGGATCTGCGGCGCATGACCGGGTATATCACCGGGCCCATGGCGGTTCCTCCGCCCAGGTCCCGGCTTCCGGTGATCCTCGCCGCATCGGTTCTCTCGTGCCTGCTCGCCGGCGGATTGCTTTATTATGTGATGGGAAAAAAAACGGCGCAGAAAACCGTTCTCCCGGCGGAGGTCCAGCCAGCGGCCGCCGGGGATCCGTCCGCGCCCGTTCCTTCTCAGGCCTCGTCGCCCGGCAACTCCCCGCTCTCCGAGGAATTTGAAAAAAGCATCGAGCTTTGCGACAGATATTTGCTGGACAGCCGGAGGAAGGAGGCGGCGAAAGAGCTTCAGAAGCTGACTCCGGCAACCCCATACGAACAGGCCCAAGTGGCCAGCCGCACGAAAAGGATGAACGCACAGGGGCAGTTCAAAAAGATGCTCGACGAGGATGTCAACACGCTGGGCTATCCTTTGCAGATGTTGGGCCGTGACGGGAAAAAGTTCGAGGGCGGAACAAAGAGCGCCTCTTCCGATGGCTTCACGGTTTCGACCCCGTCCGGCGAAATCTCGAAGCGGATGGGGGAGATCTCCCCGGAAACCATCCTGGCAATGCACTCGTATTTTGTGAAGAAGGCACCGAACTCCGAGGATGTGGCGCGCCGGAACTGGCTCGCCGGCGTCACCGCCCTGACTCTGGGGCTTAAGACCGAGGGGAAGGCGCTCATGGAGAAGGCAGGAAAAGAAAGGCCGGGATTGTATTCAAAAGACAAGGCTCTTGAGATCCTCGGGCGTTGATGCCCGGAAGGCCGGGCGTCCTCCACGTTTTCAGTTGGGGTGGAGAATTCCATTGCGGCCGTGCCGGAGGGATCCGATCGGACCCCCCGGCAGCGACCGGGTGAGATGGTTACGGCATCACCACTGTGTCGATCAGATGGATGACCCCGTTGCTTGCAGGGATGTCGGTCGTGAGGACCTTTGCTCCATCAACGGTGACCACGCCGCCGGTGACTTTCACATCGAGTTTCTTGCCGTTCACCGTTTTGACTTCTCCGGATTTCACGTCAGCGGCCGGAACTTTGCCGGGCACCACATGGTAGGTGAGAATAGCGACAAGCTTTTCCTTGTTTTCCGGCTTCAGCAGGTTTTCCAAGGTGTCCTTGGGCAGCTTGGCGAAGGCGGCGTCTGTCGGCGCAAACACCGTGAAGGGGCCTGTGCCCTGCAGGGTTTCAACAAGGCCGGCTGCTTTGACGGCCGTCACAAGGGTTGTCAGATTTTTTGCCTCAGAGGCCACGGCAACTATGTCGCCGGGTTTGGTTTGGGCTTGGGCTGCTCCCAGAATGGAAGCTGCGGTGAGTGCGATGGTCAGGATTCGGATGGTTTTCATTGGTTTTGTGTTTTGGCGCTATTTGCGCCAGCCACTGAATACGACGAAGCGCAAATCACCTCTATGGGGTGTTCTCCCCACCAGCCGCCCGGAGCCGACTGAGGGATTTTTATGCGGGCGTCCCGGGGAGATCGAAGCCGGCAACTGAGGAAGGGCGAAAGCTGTTGCGGGTTGAAACCCTTCGGGTGTTGAAAATGCTGCAGGGATGAGGCTATCCGAAAGCCTGAGTTTAGGGTCTGTTGGTTTCTGTTGTTTTTTCCTTAGTTAGCTGAGAAAAAAATCACGTTGCGAACTGGATGGCGAACTGGCCCGCAGCCGCTTTCCAACGGATCGGTTCAATCCATTTTTTCATGATATTACGCAAGGCCAGATATATCAGCTTCACGGCCGATTCATCGCTTGTAAAGCGGCCCCGATTTTTGAGCGTCTTCCGCAACTGCATGTGCAGGTTCTTGATCGCGTTCGTCGTGCAGATCATTTTCCGGATCTCCGGCCCGCAAGCAAATAACGGTATGACCTGTTCCCAGTTCCGCTTCCAACTCGCTGCGATCATCGGGAACTCCCCCCCCCAGGGGCCCACCTCGAACTCTGCGAGCCTCCGGGCGGTCGCCTCCGCGCTCTCGGCCCGGTAGATCGCCTTGAGCTCCGCAGCCACCTTCTGGGGCTCTTTCCAGCCGCAGAACGCCAGTCTGTGCCGCAGCAGGTGCACGATGCACGATAAAAACATAGGCGCCTTTGGATCTTCCGATACCGGTCCAAAAAACGGTGCAAAGTTAACCTAACTTCCCCCTGATTTTTTTCTAAGTGACTGCAAATCATTAAAATTACACGAAAATGTAGCAAGTAATATATCAACAATAATCAAAATATCTGTTGACTGTATTGTTTTATATCTGTATTAACGGTAGCAAGTGTTTGTTCAAGCCACCAAATCCCGCCGAAACGGCAAAACCTACGTCACCTATCTGGTGCGCGAGTCCTTCCGCACTCCCGACGGGCCGCGATCCCGCACCGTTTGCAACATCTCC